>Ga0224501_10002056_pt1 | contig 15705 bp, 14 predicted proteins | sample SF_Oct11_sed_USG_4_FD_169105 | JGI IMG/M metagenome (GOLD analysis project Ga0224501, IMG submission 169105) | Sediment microbial communities from San Francisco Bay, California, United States - SF_Oct11_sed_USGS_8_1 | ecosystem: Environmental > Aquatic > Marine > Sediment | place: USA... | reverse complement strand
CCCCATGATGTCGGCTTATTAGACTACGGATGTTTAGTGACATCTGCTAATCAGTGGGGGATAATGAGAAACTATGTACCCCATACCCTGTACCCCAGTACCTCTGAAACCATGTACCATGTACTCGCGAAACCAGGTACTCCATACTCTCGAATCCGTGTACTATGTATCCAAACTCAAAACTATGTACTCAGTACCTTAGAAATCACGTACTTCTATCAGAAATTTGATAAAAAAGTGGAATTACCTCAATAATGTTTAAAAATTAAGCTAAGTCCTTGTGTTTTCAGTATAATACAATCTGAGAGAGAAAAACTGTAGAACCACTTTTGTGTTTAACTTTTCAATAGTCACTCTAAAACACACTGTATCGGATAAATTCTACCACTTTCATCACTTCAGAATTTCACTGACTTTTTTTACCTTAGAATACCATGTCAGTCTGTCTCAATCTGGGTATGGAAAGTGAAAACAATAAACGTAATTTTTATGCTAAAAAAAGCAAGAGTTTAATCTTAATTTTTAAACATTGATGGATTATTCAACTTTTTTTCAAATTTCTGGTTGAAGTGTGTGGTTTCGAGGGTACAGGGTACATGGTTTCGAGCTAGGGGTACAGGATGCATGGTTTTTAGAGTACGGGGTACCTGGTTTCGAGAGTACGGGGTACAGAGTTTCGAGGGTACAGGATATGGGGTGCATAGTTTCTCACTACCCAATCTGGGGTGAGTGGGTGGCTTGTGACGAGGCAATTACACCAAATAATCTGCCTCCATTTTAGATGATGGTTGGTTTCGTATGTTATTCCAAAAGTCTTGCAAACTTTTGCAAACAACCCATTTATCTGTGTATAGGAGAAGATTTGGATGATATAAGTCTGGTGAAGACACTCATCAGCCGGCTAACTAGAGGGTATCTAAGGCGTGTTCCTAAGGAATCGGTTGAAAGATCTATGCCACAAGCTAATGTCTCAGATTCAAAGAGTAAAGGTACAAATTCTTCCTTATCTTATAGCTTCTTCCCAGGCTTTTTTCAACTGCCTGTTGAGAACCCGGTTAGAAAGAAAGTTTATTAAATTCCACACGGCATGTGTTCAAGGAAGACTGTCGTGATCCGTTCACCGTGAACTATTATATTTGGGAAAGTTGAAAACGGCCGCAGCTTTTTTGCTGCTGCTGGTCAAACCAATGAGTTGCTGCAGTTCAAAGGTGGCCTAATCTATTTGTCAATACTTTAGAAATGTGATTCTTCTAGTATCAGATCATGTAGACCACTAACACATGACAAACTCAGTGGTACTAACCCGGGGATAGGCACTCGCGGTGTAAACTTTTCGACCCATCGGCCGAACGGCTGCTGTAGAGCCCCTCGAAGGCTTTGGGAGTAGAGACAAAGAAACCCAGGGCTTGTTGAATTCGTAATAGGCAACAAGGATTTAGGCAAGTATTTCCAGGACTGCCAGTTAGAGGCCCAGTTGAAAGGGGTGTTACAGCCACAAATGTAATAACTGTAATATTCCTGGCAAGTGTAATAAAAATGTGTACCAAATGTAATACGCCCACTAATGTAATAAAAACTTTACCACAAATGTAAGAATCTCACCGACAAATGTAATAAAATATCACCGACAAATGTAATAAAATATCACCGACAAATGTAAAAACATTTGGTGGTTGTTCGATACAGGTTAGAGATGCATGAAGAAACTTCGATGTCGTTCTGTTTGCCATTCATTCATGCTATTTTCATTGACAAAAAAATTACCATCGATCATCCACGAAAAGTTTATAGTCAACTAACAACCATATAAAACCCTAGCATACGCCCCAAGAAGAATTTATTACCCATTTCTTTTAACAGGTAAACTGGGTGAGATTGAAGCTACTCAGACTGCTGGTTTGCCCGGTTTGAAAGGTCATGACCTTGGGTTCACCAGTGAAGATATTCCGTGTTTACTACTCGGTCACCCTGATATGGAGTACAAGTAAGTTTTAGCTATAAACATATAATAGGGATTGAATGTCTATGATGTTAAGCATCCCTTCCAGTACTGGTAGGGGGGGGGGTGAAATAGTGGCTCAGGGAATAGGGATTAGGCTTAAAATCAGCGGTTCCCAGCTTGAATCCCGGTTTGATTACTACCCTTTTTTTATCTTAGTCGAAGTCAAATTGCTGGTACCCATAGAGTTACATTCTCCATGAGGCACGCGGGTGTACGTCCCCTAACGGCTCACCCTGGAAAAGGTTGAGTTAAAGATTCCAGGGGCCAGTTTTTGCGCACCAGCAAGAAATGCAAAAGGACTGGTAGTACTATATTTTGCTTATTCGTAATGAGTGTCACTAGCTTTACATGTACCGCGGTGTATGTCCAGATATCATATCACTTATGTTTTCTTGTAGCATTTATTCTCGCCTGGTTGAGTTGGCTAAACTGGAAGCCCAGCAACTTGATAAGAAGCTACTCAGGAAAGCTATGAGATCCCCGGACAGACCTAAGTCAGCGGATCCGGGCGACAAAGCTAGTAAGTTGCTCATACACTTACACATGGGCTTATATATGGGCGCATATTGGCGCGGTTATATCTTAGTGGTATTAACAGGAGTTACCTGTAGCGGAGTAGGCTCCTTGATGATTTATTTCAATACAGGCCTTGTTAAATTGTGCAATGAACACCACTTGTATCACAACTGCTGGCGGAAAAACAATCACAACTGCTGCCGGAAAAACAAAATCACAACTGCTGCTGAAAAAGCAAAATCACAACTGCTGCCGTGAAGCCCATTGACTTGATCTATTGCTTAAATAACTCGTCTTGTTATTAAGACGAGACTGATACATGTATAACTTATGACCAGGTGTAGATGCTGATGAAGACGCAGGTAATAAATACATGCATGGTGTCATTTACCTCTTATGCTTATTCTTCTTGGTGCTATTCTGTACTTGGTGGTGCTCCTAATCATGGTGTTGTGTATGGTGAATGTAAATATTCTAGCAACAACTTTCCCTTAATTTTGGGTTCTATCTGTTGTTAGTCTTTATGTTTACATGCTGCAGGTAAACATAAAGACATACAAACATAAATAATTTGGCCTTTAGGATATGGCCAGGGATAACCAGAAAGCAGCTTCTGAGTGTTTAATAACCAACTTTTGAGTGTTGGATGTTTTGCTTTAGCTCCAGCATGATTGCATTTACTTCAATTTTATCCAGGTATTACGTACGATCAACAAAAATTCAGTTTTTTTAGCATATTTACTACGCAACAGCGCATTTTTGGTATTTTATTGGTGTTGGATGGTGGACTTAGGTTGGATTTGGTGTCTTACAATATTTCATTGACTCCCGTGCTTGTGTTTTTTTATCCCAATTGCTATCTCACCTCCGCATGCTAGCTAAATTATAACCACCAGGTAATTATTTTACTCACTTCATTCATCGGTACAATAGATTATGGCAGGTCGGCTTGTAACGCTGAATATCTGAAACTGAGTGAGGTTTCTGTTCTCAAATGGTTGCTCAATTGGCATTGTGATTGTATTCGGTACAGACCCCTGGGCCACTGATGAACCACTGATTTAGTACAGATCAAATCAAGCCATGATGGTGGTGTAATTAAAGGAAAGACTGAACTAATGTGCTTGGTGCTCAGTTTATTTTTTAACCAAGTATGGACTACTCGTACAGTAACCCTCAATTTGAAGGGTGTTGAACCAATTTTTAGAGCTGAAGTCTTAATTTCATTGTTGATGCGGATTTTCTTCTGCATTTAGATGCCACCAAAGGTGGGAAGAGCACAACTCCAACAGTACGTGCCAGGCGAAACCCTCGAGACAAGAAAACGGAACAGCTCACCAAGGAGGCAACAGAGTTTGCTCGTAAAAATGGCGTCTGTTCCATACATGTTCCCATGGGACCACTATTTATTGGTGAGTGAATGTTCCCGTCGGAATGAACTACTTTTCTGCTCAGTTTGTTCTTTGGTTTGAAGGTTTTATTTTTAACATGCATGAGTTTAATATGATCATAGGTCTTTTTTATATATCGGTCCATCAGATATTTTATTCAGACAAAACAGGTACCAGAATCCAATAGACAGTCCGGATCCAAGTCCACGGCAACACAAAAAAAATTACGTTTCCATGCGCAACTGTCTCAAAGTTTAAAAGGAACAGTAGAGAGGTGAAGATGCAAGCGGTTACCGGTAATGACTACCTTTCCGCGCGATAAACATAATGGAAATGCGCGTGTCTTGTGACCAAAAGGATTCCCAGGCGACTCCCAATCGTTAGCAAAATCGGTAGGATTCTCTAAATGGTTACAGCTCCCATTGCTAGTATCTTGTTCTACTGACCGCGAACCTCGGTGAAACCTACCCGGATGTCTTGTTCAAAGTTTTAGGCTACACATCTATCTGGCTTTTTTATTACGGTAGTGGTGTCTCGCGTGGCTCAAAACCCAAAATGAGTCTGTAATTCGAGTTTCCTAACGAGCGCTCGGAATACTAGTGCTGCGATAGTCTCCTTTGAAGGGCTCTATGATAGAATTCCCTGGGCTCTAAGCTGTAGTAACTGTAAACGCAACTGTGCGAAAACGAGACGGCAACCTCATTTTGATCATTGCAGTCACTGGATTCTCTTCATTTCTTGAAGGGTTTTGTTGACGGTTACACTGGAATTTGGTATCTTATCCTCACTACGAATTATGGTTATGTTGGGCCAATGATTAAAGCAAACCATTTGGGCATACCGTTCGCATCTTAACCTCTCTGGTATCACAAGGTTTTTGCGTGGTGTTAAAATGTTGTGCTGTGGTACAGGATGACACTTTGTCATAACCAGTTCCTGTATCACAATGGCTATTTCATTTTGTGAAAACTTTGCTCTTTTTTAAGCTGTGTTTGGTTTGTGTGTATGGTAATTGGGGTACTGTAAATCCGACCATTACACTGCGAATCTTCACTCATAAATCTGGTCAATCTTCAATTGCTTGAACCTACAATGTCACATATGGCAGTAAATTCAGTAATCCTTCTATTCAGTGGGTACCAAAGATTTTTTTCCGACTAGGTCTAGCTGTTAGATTGCAAGGCTAAACAGTAATCACCCACCATACCTAGAACCATAGACATATAATATGTTATCATATGTCTATGGTTCTAGAACTCAGTTTTGTTGTCATTTGAACCAAGGGAGCCCATAATTTGATGTTATAGCTATACTGGCCCCTGAGTTGATGTATTCATATTGCTAAGCTTTGCTGTTGCTGCGTGGTCACTTATGTCCTATCAATGTTGCGTTGTGATCAATTACAGCCAAAGATGAAAGTAAGTCCTATTCGTTTGCTTTGCCTTATGAGCTGTTGCCTGCTGGCTCATGGTAGCTTCTAGTATCATCTGTGGGGTATTGTAACACTACAGATAACCCAGATCGCTTGTGGTGCGAATGAACTGTGCATGTTTACTCAGATTTATACCCGAAGCGCAAATTCTGTACTTGATTCCGCCAAAAACCCTATACCCTTTCAATGCTTTCCCGCTTGAATGCTTCAATATTACACCCAAAAAGAGTCACTGATGAAGAAAATTGAATGTTGTCCTTTGATAACCGCTAAAGCTGAGCTAATGTCTAACAGTTGCCTGTTTTTTGATTTGGTATAATCAACGACTCGTTAGGATTTGTGATTACTGAACGGCCATGTTGCTACCGCACGTCTCATCCCTCTCGGCAACTCGTATGGCCCATGTCTTCGTTACATTAGCAGGTAATGATTGATGGTAAACTCTGATCGCTCATGATATAATTAACCTCCAGTTTAATTAAATTTCCAGGTCAGAGGTACTGTGTTTCTCGTCTGGAGAACCCAACCAAGACAGTTCTGGACGCTTTCGTATCTGTGTCAATAGACAAGGACTTGCTGACTGAAGCCCAAGTGAAAGAACTCAACCCAATGTCTATCAAATTGCGTTCCGTGAAGAACATGCCTGAAGACCCGGTCTCTTTCAGTCAACTCAAAGAGAGGCAAGTTCACAAAGGCGTCTTTACCACCCATATGAATATGTGAACGAGTCTGCAGTTACAAGATTGACCCTGCGGACTGTCTCATTAAGTTCGTGCATCATCAATAAGAAACAATTTTTATTGGACTCGCCGTAAATGTTATGGAGAAGGTAGACGGGTCGCGATGCGCACATTGCCAGGGCATTGCGGAATTGTTCACCCGCTGACTGAAAGGAAACTTCTCAATGTAGGTTCAATTGTAACGGTCGAATGAATTTGAATATCTCTGTACTTTTGTAGATGTCACCCATGTACAATGTCTTATAAATTCTTTAAGCACGATCTACACAAAACAAAAGGCAAACCTCAGAACAGAAATATTTATTGGGATGACCTCAATGTGGTGAGTGGCTAACAACAAGTCGGCAGGCTATCAAATGGCGTCATTTGCCTGTTGATATTTCACATAATTATTCCCTGAGTGGGGTAGCTGTTGAAGAAACCGGTAACTAACCCGGCAGCTTAACCATACCATCACTGTGAAGAGGTCATACAAGAAAAAGACATCATTTTTTAATACAAAAATTATTATTTACTGAGATTGAAGAAATTCGGCTATCATAGAGTATACTGTCAAGGTTTGCACGCTGCATTTTATATACTGTAGGTGTTACTAGGCACTATACCCCGATGGGAGCTGATGGAGTACCTGCAAGGACCTGCTATGGAAATCAGAATACATGATAGAGATAAGATACCCCTCACCGAGTCCCTCTGCCCTGTTCTGTTTGGTAATGATGATGAAGATGAGAAGATTGGTAATGTTGGATACATTTCAGGTAAATATGTCTCCCACGACTACAGCCATATGCCCGTGTTAAGATCCGGTTATTTTCATTTAGATGCTCCCCAGAATAGTCCATGGTATGTCTCCTTTCATAGAGACGGGTACTCCGTCGGTAAGTTTCTTTTATTTTTTTGTTGTTGAGATTCTAATCTGACCAGAGTGAGATGGAAAAATGGTGCCCAAATCGGGAATCGAACCCGAGACCCCTGATCCTAACCTCAGTGCTCTATCATTAAACTGCCACTTCATTTGAATGAAGGAGCACCATGGTATAATCAAGTAACCATAGTAACATGGTGATTTCCTTGGTTGTAGGAAGAAGAACTCAGTATAATGCACTCAAAGAGCGACCAACATCCTGGGATCCATATGGAGTATCTCAGCTCGGTATGACCGATCTACTACTCGGCCAGAAAATTATCAACCTTCAGATTCCAGTACACAACTGCTCTATTCCTGACCTACTGGGGCGAAAAGATGATACCGGCAAGGTGGGTTTGCCTTTTGTACTCGCGCTAGGTCACCAACTTAAAACTAGGAGGCAACTCTCAATTGTAAAGTCTTTCTCTGCCATTGGTAGAGATAACTCCAACATAGAAATATAATTTATTAGATATTAATTCTCCATTATTATTAAATGGCTTGAGTGCTTGGCTTAAGATTTAAAGATCTTGGGTTCAAGTTCTAGTCGTGCTGAGCGCCTACTATGGGAAGCGGCTTCTCACATAATTCTCACTTCCAACAAGCCCAATGCAGGCATAAATTGGATGGCCATGTGTCCAAGTGACCATGCCTGACATTGTAGGTCATGGGTATACCAGGCAGTGTGGATGGACCGTCCGAAGCACCTCTACCACAGGGTAACTTCATAGATTCGCATACAATGCTGAAAGTGAGGCTGGAGGTGGCGGTACCGCTGGTTACTCCAAAAGAAGTCGCGGAAAAACCTACACTGCCAAGAATGGAAGAGGTGAGACTAAGGCCTCAAGTAAATAGGAGCTCTATCTTATAAGAATTGTTGTACCTGAACTCGATGCACATGTCAATGATCAACTAAAATTGGGTGACTTAAATGCATAGGCTGTTCAGGGAAAACCTTTTATTTCCTGTCTGCAGAAGCAATGGGGGAAGACAATCTTCTTTGTATCAGCAATAAGTTAGGAACACATGGTCTTTTATGAAATGTCTGCTGATGGTATCATAATGTGGGATCATCTTGTTTCACACAGATAGCATCACTAAGCCACTGGCTCATTTTCAGGATGGTCCATGATACTCTATGGGGGGGTCTTCTTTATAATTTTATGTCGCAATATGAACCCGACAAAGGGGAAATCACTAAGTAATGCACAAACCTGAACTCGGGTCACCTAGTTCAAGCCCGAATGCGCTACCCACTCAATCACAACTGATCTACTCTCTTGATGCGTAATGAATTATTTGTAGTGTCCATTCGGAAGAGTAGTGTATGTCTTGGATCACAAGCACAGAGCAGTAGCCAATACCCTGCTGACCCTCGTTTCGGAGATAAATGCGGTGGGACTCGGCATGGATAATCTATCGCCTGTAGTGCTGGATGCTGCGTTATCCACATATAAACTATCAGTGTGAGACTGCAATATTTGTTATGCCTCTGCTTAACTTTGCCGGGACCGATTGGGTTGCCACAAAACATTTGATATTTGCAGAGAGGTCTGCGGTATTGATACATCATGACTTTTTCTGGTGGCTCGGATGGGGTTAAACCAATCCACAGCCAGGTCGTTTGACTCTTTTCCATTTTCAAAGAGGGATCGTCTCATGAATATTTAGTTCGTTGAGTCAATCTTGATCATCCGACGAACCCACCCTTATTTTATTTGTACGCCATATTATTATTTTCTGTCTGGGATCGGTGATTTGTACGCCATATTATTATTTTCTGTCTGGGATCGGTGATTTTGCGCCATATTATTACTTGCTGTCTGGGATCGGTGATTTTGCGCCATATTATTACTTGCTGTCTGGGATCGGTGATTTTGCGCCCTAGTTAACAGGGAGACTTTGTTCGAGCTCAGGAGGGGGAGCTTTTTGTCACCACCATTGACTTTTCTGGGGTTTGAACCCACGACTCGCTGTACGCGAGGCATGTAATCCAACCACTAAGCCACAAGTACTCCCTGTCGATAGATTACCTCGCATAAAGTCATGCGGCAGAAGCTCTCGATTTAATCACAGCCGAGCGGTATTTTAGAGGTGCGAAGCCGACTTTTGGTTTCATCTCCCTTGACCTTGTAGGGAGCAGCAGAAGAGTCACGACCTTGACATTGTAACTGGTTTCCAGCTAATGGATGGTAAACACCACATGTTCGTCTTAGAGGGACTCAGAGATAAGGCTATACCGAGAATCTGGCATCATCTACCTAAACCAAGAGAAGGTAATTTCATACTCCGCATCATAATCTAATTTAAATGTCATTGATAGATGGTAGGCGTGATATAGTGCAAAATCTCTCATTCTATAGTTGCTCATATTGTAGTTTTGTTTCCACCTCTCAGTGGGACCCGTGTATGATGTATCCATATACATATAGACATACTTTTATAGTATTAATAGAGATACTAATAATATTTATGGCATCTGTTTGATTTGGAGGACGACAGGGTCATCTCTAGTTACAAGGAAGTTACAAGGTTTGAGCCGGACTATAGTCGAGAAAGTTGAAAGCGGCCACGGCTTTTTTGCTGTTGGTGGTCAAACCAATGAGTTACTGCAGTTCAAAGGTGGCCTAATCTGTTTGAAACTATTTTAGAATTGTGGTTCTTTTAGTATCAGATCGTGTAGACCACTACCACATGACAAACTCAGTGGTACTGACCCGGAGCTAGGCACTCGCCATGTAAACTTTTCGGCCCATCGGTAGAATGGCTGCCCCTCGAAGGCTTCAGGGGTAGAGACAAAGAAACCCATGGTTTGTTGAATCTGTGATAGGATTAAGTAGGCAACAGGCATTTAGGCAAGGAGTTCCAGGAGGCCCAGTTGAAAAGGGCTTTGCGAGTAAACTGTTGGATGAAAAGTCTACATGGCGAGTGCCTATCTCTGACTTAGTACTACTGAGTTTGGCATGTGGTAGTGGTGCACATGATCTGATGCTGAAAGAGCCACAATTCTAATACATTCGCAAGCAGATCAGGTCAAGTTTAAACCGTAGGAATTCATTGGTTTGACCACCACCAGCAAAAAAGCCACGGCTGTTTTCAGCTTTCCCGACTATAACACAATGGAAGTTGGCTATGCCCTAAGCAAGCTCCAAGTGCTCCAGCACTTGAAGTTAGTCAACCTAATCCATGTTCTGCGTATCACCCGCCAAGAATTCAGCTTCTCTTTCATGATTAGGCAGAGGTCGATTTTCATCAACATCCATAATGCATGCCATGGTGAACCAAAACCATGTTAGCGGATAAAAGACAATGGAATGGATATATAATATAATACAATTTACATGCCACGGGCACAGATACATATGTAGACATTATATTAAATATTCAATAGATTTCATACATCTATGCCGAAGTCTGACTGTGTAAACCAGATATCTATGTTATATTTAGCCAAATTGTGGTAGGTTTCGATGTCACAAAGCATGGCAAAGTTTTGCATGGTGTTTATTATTGTATCCCACTAGATGAATCTTCTATCACAGATTGATTTTCCTCTGAGCTTCTCAAGTTTTGCCAATATCTCCATCCAAATAGCGTGACCTGCTGCTTCACTAACAGTGGATTCAATGATTTTCATGTTTAATTTTGATTTGTACCCGTATATGAAACTCCCTCATAGAGAGGGGGATTCACCCATAAATGTTTAGAGGTTAGGATAATTCTATGGCTTCCTATGCTGATTGTGTATTTTTCCTTCATGATTTAGTCAAGGCAGCAACCCTGGCTTAGTGATAAGATTTGATGAAATATGCACAGGGAGAAGGTCAAAACAGTAAATGGTGATGGCCGGAAAACCTCTGGCCTTAATTTGCTCTTGGCTCCGACAAAGTCTCCCTGTTAGTCACCAATCCAACTCCGTAATCACGCGTATGGGATAATATGATGAAGTATGAATGGTGTCCTTTCATGTTACAAACTGGAAGAACCCCAATTTCCAGATACATGTATACGGCAAATCTACTGGGTAGGGGTTTCTCTTTGGTTAAAAGGAAGGGTTTTGCTGAAGCTCAGTCTCCCTGTTAACTGTTTCATGACCCACACAAGAAATAATTATGAGGAGCAAAACGCAACAAGTCACCGCATACCCTATTCTGATTACAGGCATCCAGGTGTTGTACAATTCTGACTTTGCTTTCTCTGAGAGGCTTTACGGTACCCTGGATGTAGATCTGACCAGGGTGAAGCTACACGAGCCTCTGCCACTGATAGTGCAGCAGCCTCTGCTGTTTGTACGTGACATGGTACCCAAAGGCTGCTTCCTTGCCTTAACTAAACTAGATGAGGTGAGCATGGAGAGTCTCTAGCACCGATTTTATTGGTCAGATCTAAGCGATTAACACATTATTGGAAGCTCTATTGGGTGGTATTTGAATGATTTGACTTATTTTATCCCATGTCAAAACTGATAACGCATGAACACAGTGTCTGTGTGTAGAAGATTCTATGTATTTTTCACCAACATTCATTAACTCTTTTGGCTGATGGTGTTACAGCTGAGTCGTGCCCCCACCCTAAGAATCGCTGTTAGAAATGACTGCTTCCCTAATGCTGATCATGTGATCTCAATGAGTAGGGAGTTTGGCGTGCCCCTCACTGCTGAGGATCTTATCACAGGTAAACTATGTCACATATCAGTTGTAGTGTGAAGTATAGCGGGTAGGGGTTAGGGCATTTCTTCATATATCTTGGCAGTAATGGTAGAACCCCAGGTAGAAAGCTCGTCTCATCCATAAAACATCTCAGAACTTATTCAGCGAGTCCAAATAAATTTTGCTGCCACATGATGCATAACAATAAACATAATAAACAATACTGAAATTCTTTTATCTTCTATTTCCCACACATTTAGCTTTTCATTTTGACGAGATCATTGCCATTTTTACTAAAATAAAATGCAAGAAATTCACCCGTTTTCCAGAGGCTGAAAGGACTATGCTTGACGAAGCCACGGCATCTGACAAGAAATCCCGAAGCGCTGTCCCAGCTAATGCGACCTCACGCACCAGCCGAAGTCGAATGACCTTGAAAGAGCAACTAGACATGTCAAATCCTTTGTATCTGGAGGCGCTGAAGAGTCGTCAGAGGACGGCTGAGGCTGGCGGTCTTCCTGATTATGTGAACGATAACATTGTGAGTATCAAAACAAGATTCCCACATGGTTTTAGCCAGTATGATTATTCGCAGGCAATCATCACTAACCGCGCGTCATGTTGTCCAACCAATTAAGGTAACCCCCATTTTACAGGAAGTTTTTATGCTATAAACAGTGCATCATTCTATTTAAATATGTAGCAATTCAATCAAAATAGTTTAAAGTCTAAAAATAGAATATTCTTTGCCCAAGGTGTCCCGGTGTGATATAAAATTTGCAGACGCCTATCCCATAATAATTGCTCATGCTTCCTGAACTCCATGGCACTTTCGACTTAAAACCAGGTAATGCTGGGTAGGAGTTCTCGCCGAAACCTTCAAATGATTGAAATTCTTTTTCTGTCTCTAATCTCCAAGCCAAGTAGACTTTTGTCTTTCACAAAGGCTAATTTGGTTCAAAGTCTGTTAGCTTGAGGAATGCTGACCAAGGCCCTCAATTACAGAACCCCAATCCCGTTGCCCGTGTTCCGACCCGACCCGACCGTGTAGTCATAATAAACGCGCTATTTAGAAAGGTCACAAAGATGAGTATATTTTTCCGATCGATCGTAATTCAACTGTCATCGTCGTGTGTGGTTGCTACCGATAAACTCACATGTTATTGTTAACAATTTTTAGCCCAGCCCAACTCTTACTCCGACTCCAGCTCCGCTGCCCGAGTTGAAAAAATCCCCACGGGTTAGAAAGTCCCAAAGGGTGGACAAATTCGCTAAGGCAAGATAGCTATTATATTGGGTTTTTCCTATCACAGCTACTCCAGCTTTTCTGTGCACCATTATCGCGTGGATTCAATGAACAGCCTCACTTCAATTTAATCAACAGCAATTCCATTTTATCATATTATTTCATGTAGATTTGGTTTACAGTGGGGCTGTTTCATTGGGTTTCTTTGTCATTGCTTCCCGGTCTGTTTGTCTTGGATGATGCAGGGTCATTGGTATACTGGGCTTCTATGTTAATGTTTTCAGTTTTCTGTAGTGGGTGTTACACTGCCATATTCCTTGCTGTCCTAATTTGTGTTTGATCTTCAATACAGCACCTTATGACTTTGACTAGTCTAGAATATATCTTCACAGTGTCTACCTTTCTTTTATCGCCCATCTGTATGCTATAGCGGACTATAATGCTGGAATCTCGACAGAATAAGATGCGGAAGACTAAACCATCCTCACAGCATGTGATAACGCATGTAGCTCATAACTACAGTACCCAGACCCTGAACTCCACTGCCATTGCTACGGATTTGATCAGACAACAACTCGACAGGGTAGGTGGTTATTTAAGTGATGGCTTGACGGAAATAATAAGCTGGGTCCAGGGCAGACCAGCTCAATTCCCAGTTTGGGTGCTGTATTTTCTTTTACCCTCGTAAAATTCCGATTGAGATCTACCTTCTCTGTGGGGTGCCCCTTGGACCATCCTTGAAACAAGCTGTTGGGTTATTGATGCTATCTGTGTCAAGTAAAATGATCTTAGCTTAGTTTTGTTTTCTAAAAAACAAAATCCTAAAAAAAATTGCATTTATTTACTTTGTTTTACTGGAATTGGGGGCTGAGAATTTCGCGTGGAGTTGAGTTTCATCTGAATTAAATATCTCTTATACTCTGTAAACCCAGCTTTCAGTGTTTAATGGCATCATTTCCAGCGAAAGGGTGCTGGTAGGGAATTATGTTACTCTTAGTCAAGAATTATTGGGACTAGTAAACGATGCCCTGATTGCGGGTCATTATACTGGATTACTGGTCTTATCACTTATCATTTAACTGGAACTAATCCTCTCCCTGTCCCCGTGATTGATAGGTACGTTTTTCGCGGCAAATATTGTGGGCCTTTGTAGCTCAGTGGCAGAGCGCTGGTCTTGTAAACCAGCGGTCCTGGGTTCAATCCCCAGCGGAGGCTCCTTTTTGGTAACTTGTGTGACAAGAGAAGACAATTTCAGACATTTATCAGGAATACCGATTCGACTGGATCGTGTTCATATATTTTTTACTTTGTTTCAGGATAAATTGTACACATATAATAAGGATTATCATCACTCTAAGACATTTGTTCCCGTGAATGTTAAAGAACAGCATAAGAAAGCCGAGCTTTCTCATCGTCAGAAGTTTGTGGCGGTGAAGGATTGGATTTATCCCGGTGTAAAAAACCTAAGGATGTGTAATGAACATCCCAAGAAACCACACGTGTCCCGTGCCGATGGCCTGAAAGAGGTTGGTGTTCTAATTATTTTATTTGGATAACTTGAAAAAGACCATATGTTCATGAAAATAGAGGTTCTACTTATTCCAGTAAACGGTCCTGGTCAAGATTCAGCGTAACACAGTCTGGTACGATACATTTCAGAAATATTTCACTCGAAATTCTCTCGTAACCGCTACCTGACTGGACCTCATGGTTTACAGCCGTGCCTCCTGCTATGCTGTAGCTTGTAGCGCAGCAAGGGATGTGGCTATTAGCCCGTACATGGTGTGATTGAAAGGGGTATTTATTGGGACTCATGTTCGAACATGTGTGATTTATTTGGCCTACCCGATCTCTTTTAGTAGTTTTTAGTGGACACAATCCTTTAATGCCATGACATCATGCTCATCTCGCACATGTATATAGGTAAAGAGTTGCAGCGTTTTAATAATATTAGTATCAGTGGTTGTATTGTATGTACACAGAATCTATCATCGAATAGGCAGCGAAGATATATTATTCTATTTTTCAGGAGTGGGTTGAAAATCTAAACTTTGTGAACAAATTAAACCCGACACTGGAAGAGAGGGACACATACTCATGGATAGACCGGAAGTTGGACACGGACACCTGGTCGAGACCACCTCCTTACTTTGAACCAGCAGGAGAGCCACCCATTAGCATCATGCTCCCTGGCCAAAGACTTAAAGATGAACTTGATAGTCATGATGAGAAAAATCGAAAGCTATGGCATGAGAAACTCAAAGTGAAGGACCCTGACATGCATTTCTACCGGTGAGTCGGACAGCTGCACTATTCCTTCACAAAAGAATTTATGTTGAACTTTTATTTGCTAGTAATATCATCTGCTCATTCTGGGAGACGAGGTTGCAGTTTATGGTGTAACTACAAGTCTGGGCAGGGTTGGTATAGGGGAAATTGACTATGTCAGAGACAATCCCCTCTTTACAGCACTTCCTGACTCAGCGTCGTGACCTCTATATCACTGCTGATTGCACTAAAGGTTCTTTCTTTGGTCTATAAGGATCGATCGAACTCTCGAAACTGGCTTCCGATCCCCAAAAGTGAAGTGATAAGTCTCGTCTGCTCTTTATTTGCCTATGCGAGACTCGGCTATTTTACTTGACAGACCCCCTGAGCCCGAGGCCCGTTCTGGAGAAGTAGGAGCTAGTACTGATACTGTGTTTGTAATTCACACTTACAGTGGGAGCCCGGTATGGCCAGTACAGTGGGAGCCTGGTATGGCCAGTACAGTGGGAGCCCGGTATGGCCAGTACAGCGGGAGCCCGGTATGGCCAGTACAG
>Ga0224501_10002055_pt1 | contig 15705 bp, 15 predicted proteins | sample SF_Oct11_sed_USG_4_FD_169105 | JGI IMG/M metagenome (GOLD analysis project Ga0224501, IMG submission 169105) | Sediment microbial communities from San Francisco Bay, California, United States - SF_Oct11_sed_USGS_8_1 | ecosystem: Environmental > Aquatic > Marine > Sediment | place: USA... | reverse complement strand
AGTACATATACTCCAGCGCGAGAGGGTGACATAAATCGTAAAAGCGGCCAGTGTTGTTCCATCCCAGATTATCTCATCTGTTTTGAGACATCATTGGCTGCATAGCTAAGCATGATACACATATACGTAGTAAGTAAAGGTACACATATATAGTAAGTAGAGGCACACATACACAGTAAGTAAATCACATAGCATCTGCCAACTATTTCCAGTGATTCAATTCAGGTTACACAAATGGCGTCTCCCAGGAAAGTTTTGGGAAAGGTCATGTGGAAAGGATTACGGTTGAGACGATCACCTTTCATGGAGCCTTCGTGGCTCGTTGGAAAAGGTGCTACGCTACTGTAGCTGTTCCTTTCAATGTTAATCACTTGTAACAAATTGGTCAGATTAACGGGAAAAATATTATTTATCATTGAGGGGGAGTCAGGGCCCCAGAGACTTTATAATCAATAAAATGTCACCTACAAGGCGACTACTAAGTATGTTTAGTGCTTACATGAGTATTTGAATGAAAAATTATAACTCAATGGTGTAGCGAGTTGGTAAGATCCTAAATGAGAACAGATGTTAAAGTGATAGATAGAGGACCGGAGTGACCATGTTGAGAAAGATTATCATGATATAGATCATCAGTTCCATTCATACTAATGCAGATCTACCAGCCTGCGCCCCTAGTCTGTTCAAAGGCACCCCATACAGCGTCAGCGATGTATGTGACAGTCAAAACAGTAGATGGGTCAGCGGCGGCTCATGTAACAGGCTATAACGCCTTGTTAATGATGAAGATGACACGGTCATTATAAAGTGGGTGGGTGCACCGCAGGACCTTTACTCTCTGCCTGCCATTCACTAAAGTCAGTCATTCTGCAGAAGTCATGGATAAGGTAAGCGTACCATCATTGTAATGAGGAGCGTACATGGCTATAGAAAACCTAATGGAAAATTACCCGGTAGTATTAACAAGTGAAAGCTTATTTATATGCATGGTGTATTTTATATGGCATATTTATGGGTGGGTGCTTCCTCTTAGGAAGAATTAATAATAGCGTGAGTTAAAGCCGGGATTAGCAATTATATATCTTTTAAATATTGTTTTAGAAAATAGTTTGGCTGTTGGCAGCCACACTAGCCATTGCTGCAGTGAGTAAAGCTGAGGAAACCCATGTGCCAGCAGAAGATGTCCCGGTATTTGAGCCGTTTACATTAGCTGATAAGCTAAAGGTTATGTCTTTAGTAAGGTAAGTTCAGATATTGAGAGGTATAAGGTTCCTCAACCCTCTTCCCTACCCGATTAGATTTGAGTTGATTTGGAAATTTATTTCCCAAGGATAACTTAAATAAGACCATAGGTCACTCAGATTCATGGAGATCAGAGATTCTATCTATTTAGACAGTCCAGGTCAAAAATCCATAACCGATAACAAACCTTTGGACATACTGGGCGTATGACATTTGTAATACTGTGTTCTTTACAGGAAATTGGTTGATGATAATAAAGAAGAGGGATTGACTACCTTTAACGCTGGGTATCTAAGAATGGTCTTCCATGACTGCTGGGGAGGCTGCGATGGATGCATTGATTTCTCTAACGGTGGAAATGCCGGTGAGTTTCAAATCAAGATGGAAGCAATATTTTTTACAGTCAGATGAGCCTGTGATTGAGCTAATGATGGCTTCCATTTCCATTTATATTCATCATTATTATTCCCTGTACAGGGTTGTGTAATTCGTCTTTTGGGTAGCAGGGAGACATTGTTGGAATTCAACAATGACCTTTCTGGGATTCGAACCCCGGACTCAATGAGTGCAAGTTGCGTATTTTAACCACTAAACCAAGGCTGCTTCCTACAATTTATGGCAGAATTGCAAAACAAATACTGAAAACTAACTTTATAATTGGTTCGTTCAGGCATCGACAAATACGCTGACCCATTGATGAAACTCTGGGAAAACGGAAAGATTGGTTCCAAGACGCTTAAGCAGAAGATGAGTTTTTCAGATCTGGTTGCTCTAGCCGGAATTACTTCTACCAATTATGCCGCGTCTTTCCATGAAGGTGAGTAGATGCCCAATCCCAAAAATTATCTAATCGTTACAAAGCTTTTTAAATTTCATCGACTCTCATTAGTAACTTTTTTTATTTCGCTCAATGAATTCATCATGTTCTCTTTTCTTCCCTTCCTTTCTGCATGTTAAAGCTCGCCAGCCCATGTACTACATATATACACTTGATGATTAAAGACCACTCAGGAGAGAAATCTAGTAGTAGTTCTTTTCCACCACAGGTTGCGAGAATGGAGAATGTGATCTGAGAGTGAACTATCGAGTTGGTCGTGTGGACTGTCCTGACAGGGCAGCTCCACCAAACAGGAAGGAGTTCTTCTTCCCAGGACCTCACCACCACAACGCTCCCAAACTTGGTGCTGAGTTTAACCTTACCATGGAAGAACACACAGCAATCCTAGGTGAGTTAATATTGCTCAGAGCAGTTTTGTCTAAGAATATTTGGGATAACAATTTGTATGTCTTAACTGGTATTCTCTTTACAGTTGACATTGTCAAGGACAACCTGCTGTACCAATGCTGTTCCATATTGACTAAACCGTTTTTTGATATCTGTCACTTGGTAGCTTCAGACTACACTTAAATTATGCCTAACTCCCCACATTGGTTTTGTTAAAGGCGCACACACCATCGGTCAGATGCACAAGAAGACATCTGCATTCGAGGGTTCATGGACCAAAGACCACACAGTCTTTAACAATCAGTACTATAAGAACCTGATGGATAAAGGTCTGGATTTCCACCAAGAGGTTAACGGCGGTGGACAGTAAGTTAAATTTCTTCTGACTAATTCCAGAGAGCGCAATGTAACTATTGGCACACAGGTAGACAGTAAATCAGTAGAATGAAATTAACATATCATATCACTTTTAGCCACTTCTGGGCAACCAACGACAAGCCAGTTATGATGGTTGGTGTAGACATAGCCTTGGCACACCAGACTGATGTACCCAAATCTGCCAAAGGAGTGTCTAACTGCAATGTGTTTAAAGAGGTTGATGGAAAGCCCGTTTGCCCACCATCTGAGGAGAGGAGATTCGTAAGTAGTCCACTTTACTTGTGATCAAACAGCCAGCCTCTGCTGCAGGTAATTGGCATTATCTTTTATCGATATAATAAACGGGAATGCAAATTATCTTAATTTCTGTGATCGGATTGTTTTAGGTCGCTCGATTCGCAGCCAGTAACAGAGCTTTTCTTCGAGCTTTCAGTAATGCCATGTCTAAGGTGATTGAGAACACAAAAGGAGTAGAGCTGTATGAACTTGGAGGTGAGTGTGAGGTCACACAAAAAACATGCACAAGGTGTCAGGTGTTTTATCAATTGGTTTATAACCAAATCTTATCGGTTGGTAGAGGAACCACCCAAAAACAGAAATGTGGTACCAGAGAGAAAGGAAGCTGGCAAAGTTCAGGGCCAAACTCTTTCACCAAAGACTACAACAGCAGCCCCCAAAACAACCGAAGATCCGAAGGCTGACAGAAAACAGAAGCAAAAAGAAAAAAGAGAATTCTTGAGAAAGCTACGCGAGCAGAGACGAATTGAGAGAATTCAACGTAGACTACAACTGGGTGAGCACTACTAGCCAATTATTACACAGCGCTTTCTACAAAAATTCTAGTGGTTAGATAGCGGCGTAATATTGAAAACCTGATGATCAACCTGTAGTTCATAAAAGAAATCTTTTGGGAAGCATCATGAAGGTTTAAGTATAATGTATAGGATGTTTACAGAAGCAGAAAGGAATGACCCAAGATTTGTTAAGTCTGGAACTACCCTGAGATTACTCAGGAAGAAGAGATTTGTTGATCACAACAGCTTGAAGGCTAGAGTGGTAAAGGGACTCTCAAAGGCTCACTATTCGACTTCTACCACAGAGGCACCGGAAATGTAAGTAAGACTGTCTCACTCGAACATCTGGTTTTAGAAAGTTAAAACGCCTAAAGAGACCACATGTTTTCTTAGATAAACTTGCAATATTTTGCAAACATTTAAGGACAGTCATCCTAGCCCAGCTAGGTACATTAGGCCCACATTATCCCTAAACATCCGCATTACCCGAGTCACAGGAGTTCACTCACATTCTGTTTATCTCTTAAACTTTTAGAACATACACCCCAGAAACGACAACAACAGAAGCAACAACGACGGAAGAATACACTAGCACTACTGACAAGGAAAACCACGAGATTACGTACACCCCAACAACGGATGATTATACAACAACGGATGATTATACAACAACGGAAAAGTACACAACGACAGAGAGTGATAATCATGAGATCACCTACACCCCAACAACAGATGATTATACATCAACCTACACACCATCCTCCTCATCAACGACATCAACGACGTCAACTACGCCATTCCCATCGACCACATACTATGAAAGAAATTTCCCTGGTGAGCATATTTTCTTACGGACAGAAGATAACATACCGCCGGGAAGGCAGAAACAGTAAGGTTTACATTCAACCATTGTTTTACAGGTTTCTGGCCTCATGGACAGGTTCTGTTTGGCAATGAGCGAAAGAAGCGGTCAGTTGAAGAGCACACTATTGTGAAGAGAAGCACTTTTGACAGGGTGATGAGATGGCTAAAAGCTGGAAAACTCCTACCTCAAGACCAGGTTCCAGAAGAGTGGATAAATCATGTGGTCTCACCAACAACAACAACAAAAACAACAACAAAAACAACAACAAAAACAACAACAACCGAGAGTGAAGTGTAAGTTTGACAATAGTTGAATCAATTTATGTCATAAGCAGGCTAGCATGTAATCATTGGACACAATTCATTCTAACTGTTGGTGACCTGATGTAGTAAAATATGTGGTTTAAAGCAACTTCGAAAGGGGCTTGCCAATTTGTTTACCAAGAAAACCACACTGTTGTAGTACTTACACACCATCAACAGAGTCTACTACAACTGAGCCCACAACCACCACTGATATGTATGAGACGTCTTCCACTACGACTACTACCGGATACGAGTCATCCACAACATCAACGGGCTACACAACTTCATCCACTACACCTACCACAACAGACTATGATCGCCATGAGATTACATCTACTATTACTTATACTCCCTCCACAAGCACAACAACACTCTCTACCACTACCATCTATGAGGATAATGAGGGAGGTGATGCCGGCTCACCAGGTTAGCATTTACCCTTGATCGGCAATGTGTCGACATGAGAAACTTCTGACTGACACCAACAGGTCCTGAGTCAATGGTCGTGTTAAGTAAAAGAAGGAAGTTAGATTGGCCAACACACAATATACAAACGATTGAGTGGGAGGTAAAGGTTGGTTGTCTCGTCAGTTTCCCAACTGCAGCCTGTAAAACTTAATTGAATTGTAGGGGTCCATCCTCACGGACAGGTTCTGCACGCAAATCCTGTGGCATGGGAGACCAGAAAGAAAAGATCTGTTGATGAAGGAGTCCATGTCATATCCAAGAGAGACGCTACTGCTGCCATCGTGAGGTGGCTTCAGCTGGGTCGAATCATCCCCGGTGAGATGCTTCCTGTGGATTGGCTTATAACAACCAGCACTACATATGCGCCGACAGAGACAACAACAGAGCCTCCCACAACAACAGCGGCTCCAACAACTACTAAAAAACGACCAACTACGAAACGCAGACGCCGCACAACAACAAAAGAGCCCGAAATGTAAGAATATTATAAAACAAAATTTATTTGGCATCATAGATCTTTCCGATCTGGGTTTATTACCATAACGAGTAGTGCACTTGATTGAAAGATTTTACAAATATGGTTGCTCTTGTTCCAGCACTTACACCCCAAGTACAGACTCTACAACAACAGAGCCAACTACTACAACTACAGCAGGATATGGTACTTCCACAACAACTGGTTTCTACTCTTCTCCATCTACAACAACATCATCTACAACAACTGACCCTACACCGACCACCTACACTCCCTCAACAACGGCCAGTACTACCACACAATACACTGACGCACCAGACAATGGAAACGGTTCACCTGGTGAGTAATTTCAATGTCTCATGGACCTCTGGCACCTTGAAGACCCAAACCTGGCCTGGTCCTCAACATGTTTCTGTTGTAGGTTTCTACCATCATGGTCAAGTTCTGCATGCAAATCCTGACTTCGGCAGAAAAAAGCGTGCTGTTGATGATGAAATTGCCACAATGCCAGGAATACGTCGTCTGTTGCAGTACCTGAGAACTTTGATCCCAGCAAGATCTATCACAACAACGTATGTACCCCAAAGACCATGTATTTAAACTAGCTGTTCTCAAATGCTCGGGTTCCATGGCAGTGTATGATCTTCACGGATCACATTACAGGATGACAGAAGCTACTCCATCCACAATCGACAGATACACTACAGAAGAGCCAGAAACAACTTCAAACAATTATGGCTCGAGTACTCAATTTACCACAACAGATGACTATGGCAGCACCACCACAACTGAGCCAACTGAGACAACAACTGAAGAGCCTGAAATGTGAGTGACACACTATAGTGAATGAGTGGCTTTAGTCCAATCAACACCATGAACTTTATGTTCTCAATCTAACGCAATCATCTCTCCTTTAGAACATACACACCATCCACAGAGGAAACCACCACCACCACCACCACTGAGGCTTATGAGTCCACAACAACACCATATGAAACCACAACTGACTCCGAGGATCATGAAATCACCTACACTCCAAGTACAGATTCAACAACTACATCAACGACCACAACAAGCACAACCTCAGTAGGATATGGCTCAACTGATGCTCCTGCGCCAATAGGTAAGACCTTAGTTACCCGAGTTCTGTGCAAAAAAAATGCCTGAAAAAGAACCAGAAATGTTTAGACAACAACCACATCACATGGTCATTTTTTCACAGGATGGCCACATGGACAAGTCTTATTCGGGAACCCTGAATTTAATAGCCGGAAGAAGAGAGCTGCAGAGAAACCCTCTACAATTCAGGAACTGATAGATATGTTGACGAAGGGAGGACTGTTCTCAGCAAGAAAGATTGATACTGATGACGATGATGATTATGCGACATACATTCCAGAAACCACATCAACTACTGAGAAATACGAGACGACTGAACCAGATGTAACTACCGAGCCGTATGAAACCACTGAGCCAACTGAGACAACAACTGAAGAGCCTGAAATGTGAGTGACACAGTAAAGTGAATGAGTGGTTTTTAGTCCAACCACGAGCATGAACTTTACGGGCTCAATCTAAGCAATTATTTCTCTTTTAGAACATACACCCCATCCACAGAGGAAACCACCACCACCACTGAGGCTTATGAGTCCACAACAACACCATATGAAACCACAACTGACTCCGAGGATCACGAAATCACCTACACTCCAAGTACAGATTCAACAACTACATCAACGACCACAACAAGCACAACCTCAGTAGGATATGGCTCAACTGATGCTCCTGCGCCAATAGGTAAGACCTTAGTTACCTGAGTTTTGCGCAGAGAAAGCCATTAATGAAAAGCCAGAAAAATCAGAACAAAGGGTAGACAACGACCACATCACATGCTTCCTTATTACAGGATGGCCACACGGACAAGTCTTGTTCGGGAACCCTGAATTCAATACCCGGAGGTAGAGAGCTGCAGGTTCACCACCAAGGTATCGATGGAAACTCTGGGATGAGCGGAGGTGTGAACCTATGCGTATGGCAGGTCACTTAGGCACTATCCCTCAAAATACTTCTGGAGGTCTTCACATACTGCTTCACACCAGCCGCTGTTTTTTCTTCTGTAGTTGTATAATGAGAATACCAGGGGGCTGAATCCTGGTATGAAATTAGAAAATTAAAAAGGCAGGGCAGATCACAATCCCAATAGAATTTACGATATATTAATTTACTTATGACTTTGGTAATCCATAAAATGGGTCAATCTGTGCCGAGCTTGTACATATAAATTAGCACACAATTGGATTATTCATCGCAAAATCATACCAAACCATCAAATCAATCCTGACGAATGTATTCTGGAGTCATTATACATTACCCCTTCCTGTGTTTTTCAGTCCGGCACCTACCCAACTGGAATGACTAACCAATGGCTGAAGAGAGCAGCTCAACGTGGAAAAATTAAAAACAATAACCCCTGATAGACTTTTTTTTATAAACATGTCAACGCATCAAAACAGGACATAGCATTAGATAATGTTGTCTTTCATATACTAATACTCTGGTTATTTATGCCAATGCTTTTGGTGATCACCAATAAATAATCCTGAAAGAAATAATAATAATGATGACAATTTACTTCTACTTATCCACTTATTGACAAATGAACGATTCTAATCGAGCAGTAATTATTTATGATTTCCTACATAACTATCCATTATCTACTAGGAGTCGGATTAATTGAGGCCGTACTAGGCACAAGGAATATGTCACAAGCATGTTAACCTATGGTTTGGAAACTTCATCTTTTTGCTTAGTATTAATAACACACATGCAGGACAGATATAACAGAACACCTGTGGCAAAACACTAGCAATATTAGCTGCAGTCATCAGTATACATGTACACAAATAATCCATCATTATTGTGTCTATGCCAGTAACTCACAGATCCCCCCCCCCATCTAGTGTAAGGAGGATCAGTAGTGAAGTGATGGGACATACGTCTGCTATGAGACAATGGACCAATGTCATCAGTTCTATCAGTATTATGCTTAGGATACACAGTAGCTGTGATAATGGTGCAGTTACTGGTCACACACTGTCCATCATGATAAGTGAGGTCAGTCTATTGGCAAATATTCCTATCGTGATGATCCCAACAGCAACAACAACATTCTCATGGCCAGTGGGTTTTAGCCAGAAAAGCTAGAATGTCCAAAATAGATTGGTTTGAAAGTTGAAATTGAGCTAGAGCGTCAGCATTTGTTTTATCATGTTGCCTGTAAATACCTTTGTGAGTTTGAAGAAGCCATCACTGTAAATGTGACAACAAATTGGTTCGCTGGTAAAGAGAACCATGTTTTTCAACCATATAATTATTCGCTTACATGTGGCAAGTAGCAAAGAGTAGTGCTAAGACCTTAGGTGTGCAATGCGAGACTTATGGTGACTAGGACCTAGCCTCGTCATCTGTGCGAGATCGGCTTGTTCAACTTTCGCTTACTTTGGTTAACATTTTTCATTAGTTCAAGATTGAATGCAGGTCCTAAAGGACAGCCTGACAATGCTTAAAACTATTGATGGGTAATTTAAGAATATAGCACAAGTTTATCCATGCATGATCTTAGAATCATTCCAGCCAAGCCGTTGACAAAAGTTTAGAGGGCCTGATGTTCATCGAAAAGGGCCTGAACCCTACGTACATGATATAAGCCAAATTGGTTAAAACAATCTCATTACTTTGTTCAGCGCTAGACCAATAAACCTACAACGAGCATACCTGTATGTACATGTACATTTTATTTGCAACACAATAAAGAGCGGGAGAGTGATTCAACATTTGACATTTGACAACATGAGCAGTTGCAGCCAAAATGGTAGTTTATGTCCAGGTTATATCAATGCAATACCGCTAACGCGATAATCCACGGTTACCATGACAGCGAGTATAAAGGTGAGGAGACACAGCAGCGAGAGCTCACAAGGCCCCAGTGGATTGTCAGTGCATGTAGACTGCTGGTCAGTTCAATCAACATGGTAAGTACGTCACATTATAGAAGTGTGTATATAACATCTACCTCATCACATAGACTGACTACTAGAACATAGCACCAATAAGTGAGTGAATAAGAGTACAGTTATACTGATAAATATGAACACATCCAAGTATTGGTGTAGCTTACCTATTAATGTTCTGATATGTTTGTTTACTGTAACTTATTGTTGCAGAGGAACTGTGCAGTATTGTTTGTGCTTATGGTGGCATCATGCCTCGCCCTCAATGCACCCACTAAGGAGCAGGAGAATAAAATGAGAGCAGCTATCCGCGACGCTATCCACAATACCAAAGATAGTAATGGTTTACGACTACTTGTTCCTGGCCTCATTCGACTCTGCTTCCATGACTGCGCTCTGATCTGTGACGGCTGCGTTGATACAAGAAGGGTCGTCCAGCCAGCAAACAATGGTAGGTTCTGCAGGTTGAAACTGCATTCGTTTTGTGGATAAGGCGATACGGCTGGGGAGGAGAGATTTGTGATTCATTGTATGAACCGATGGTGTCGTAAAAATTGTCAACTCAATCAGATATTGATTAGAATACCAAACCGGATGGATGCTGTTAATGAAATTCATGAATTTCACTGAATTAGTCACTCGGTGTCTTAGTTTTTATGGCAGGATTATCCCTATTAGAAGTGACGTTGCCCGTGACACGAAAAGGTTGGCACAATTCGAGCTCTGTGGATTATCTCAACTAGGAGGAAGATACATCGGATTAGCAGGATCACAGGGATTATCTTAAGCTTATGTCTTGAGTTATCTGATTCAAACGCAAATCCACCGGGGCTAAAATTAAAATCCTATTCCAAACGCTTTTCACAGTTAATTGGTTTCGAGTGTTTCATACCAGGAATGTTTTCAGGCCTAGCAGCCACATGGATGCCGATGAGAGCCCTTTGGAAGAAAGACTTCCAGCACATTTGCTCCTTGGCTGACTTCTATGCTCTAGCATGTGCAGAGACAACAGATTATGCCTCTGAGAAAGGAGAAAATCTGGGAAGTAAGTAAAATCCGTGAAGATGGAAACTTATCGCTGCGCCTTGAAATACTAGTGATAAGGTCAATCTGTTGATACCAAACTCCTTCATCAATAGACAAAAATACTCAGTATTGACTTCTATTTCTACTTAGATTGCCATGTTCATGTCTTGTTCTTTTTCAGGTTGCAAAAACTCCAAGACTGACGGGTCAAATGACTGCAGATATCCAATGAAGATTCAGTGGGGAAGAAGAGATTGTGAACATCCTCAAACTGTGTCACCTCTCCGTGAAATTCCTAATGCTGACGAGGATCCATACGAGTTTTTCCCAAAACACTTTAAAATGACAGAGAAAGAGGCCGTCTGTATCATGGGTAAGGGAGAATCAAGAGTGCAGAGATCTCTATTCAACCCCTAAATACTTTACAACCCCTAAATATTTTTAACAATACAAACACTACACTCCCACAACACACCTGACCTGGTGACTTGTTTATCTATATACTGTACTTATCCTCTCCAGGCTCTCACACACTGGGACATTACAGAAAGAATGAGAGTGGATTTGAAGGAAAGCTTACTGACCATGAGGAGGCGTTGACTAACGACTTCTACAAGATGATGGTTGATCCATCATTGAAATGGAGACAAGTGAAACGGGAGCCTAAGGTTGATGGCAAAACCGTCATTAGGTGAGTTGTTTTAAATTCCAATCACTCGGTTGGTACATTTGACGGCCATTTACTGAACCTAATTGCAATAATTGTTTTCTTCCAGAAACCAATGGGAAGATGAAGATGGCAAATATGTTAGAGTCAACAGCGACTTCTCCCTGCTGTATAAAATACCTCACAACTTCCGTGGTCGTGCCAAATGCGCACTTCCAGAGCAGACGCGTAACCCTCAGCCAACCTGTCAGGCCCAAAAGACAGCAGACTATGTAAGTTATAAAGATACTTCTGTGTATGTATGTGTGTGACTTGAAACTCCAAGTTGTATTCTCACATCTGAACCTAAACAAAATGCTCATGAAGCACTCAATTCCAGCCAATGATTCCAATGAAGTCACTTGAAACCTGACCAGATTTATCACAGACATAGTTAATTCTATAAGAATGATTTTCATTTGTATGGCTTCCCGTATTTTCTTAAAATGACTTTTCAAGGCTTCCGGAACGAGAATGATAAGTTGTACATATGATTTACATATCTCTTATGATGTATCAACTTCTACAGGTTCACACTTTGGCCAAAGACAACAAAGAGTTCTTGCAATGCTTCTCCAAAGCGATGGACAAGATGCTGACAAATGGTTACCATCCGGACGAGCTTATAGGAACTGGCGGTGGGGTAAGTGACAAGCAGACATGGTCCAGGGTGACATCATGTCTTCACGCTATGATAGAGTGGCATCATCATAGAAAGAGCTGTATCTCATGCCTACACGGGCACCGTAGTGTCAAAGCGTACCCTGTTACCTCAAAAGGGGAATAACTGAAAAATGGCCAAAATACTGTTGAATAGAAATAACTTGATTACAGGCTATACCTCCCCCGAAGATCACTACAACTACCAGCACCGAGAAACCGACCACAACTCCGAAGACTAAAAAGGGCAAGAAATCTGGAGGCAAGCTTGATGCACGCAAGAAGATGAGGAGAATGAGAAGGAGGAAAGCTAGATTGGCTAAGAAGAAGGCAGCAGGTGGCGGTGGTACCAGCGGTGGTGGACTAGTCTCGAGTCTGCTGAATAAGGCTACTGGTGGAGGTGAATAAACCATTACCCGATGGTATGCCACTCCCGGACAGACTTTATTATTAAAGCTATAAGGTGCTGAATACTTGCATAGCTGGCTATGGTCACTGAAACTGATTATTTATTGGGTATGTTATTATTTATCTTGTCAGTTCCCAAGAGCTGGGCCAGCAATAAACTGATAGAGAGATTAGCCTGAAATGACATTGGGAGATAATCAGTTATCCTATCAATCCACAGTTAGGAGTATAATCTTGCATATAAATCAAGCTGATCACCTCCCCTGCACAGATCCACAAAAACCAAGGTGTCACCCTTCTCAAACATATAACGCGGATAAATTACAGCGTCGGGATTTTAGAGGGGGCCTCAACTGAAACCCAATCCTTGTAGTAACAATCAGTACTGGAAACAAATCTCGGTAAAGGGGGGCGGTCGCGAAGTATTCTTATTTAGGAGTAGATTAATGGTAAAAGAAAAGACAGAAAACCTTTGTCCACAAAACAGTTTCGTTTAAACTTTACACAACTACAGACAGTGTCAAGCCTTGTGTGAAATGGACTGATCCACACAACGAACAGAACATTATACCGCATTACTCGGAGGGGAGGAGGGTTGGTACCCAATAATCTCTGATGCTATTCCTAAGCAGACTACCTGAAGCAGAACTAATCATGAATGCGACTTCAATGACAATGACATCCATGACACAAAAACTGTGCAGATGTCACCACGTGTCTGTGCCCTGCATAACGGGGTAATGAGGTGATCTCCATAACTTTCTCCACTCCGTCATTATAATGGAGTAGAGAACTACAATACATGTATAATACATGTATAGTACACGAGAAACCACATATCTAATGGACAGCGCAGTGAAAAGGCGTCATAAATTGAGAATATATGCTTCCGACCACCTGTTTTGTTTTACGCCAATTTCATTGAATGATGAGGCAATACATCATGAAATCTTGTCTCCATGACCACAAATCCTTCTTTCCGGCTGAAGAGCTTGTACGTGCCATACCTTTCACCTGGCAGATTATGCGGGTTTTTTGATAAGATCATGGCTGGCATGGCCAGTATACTTGTACTTCGTGGTGAAGGTCATCAAACCATCTAATATAATTGCGTTGATTGTAAAAAAGATGACAGACAAAAATGGCAGAGTCGATCATTTTTAGGGGGTAGCCAGTTCTCATTCAAACTCCATTAACCAATGATAACCGGTTTTACCATCAGACAGATTACATCCGGGTGGGAGTTAGGACAGCCGCGTGGGATGAATAGGTGGGTCGGTCGGGTCGGTCTGGTAAAACAATAAGCTAATAGATACTCTTAATAGCTGGTAATTTGCGCCTGTAAGGTCAACACAGAGAGCTAATCTCCTAGCATTTTCCACTGCCTACACGAACATCGAAGTTTGACCGAACCGTCCCTCATTTCGTTTCTTGACCTCCCTCTATTTTCTCTGTTGTGGATTATTTTGTAAACAAGGATTTGCCTCAATAATTATGTCATCTATGTAGAATAAAATCAGCCAAACCTTACCCAATCCCTCGCTTACTTGGATATCTCTGATTGTGTATTTTTCTCTCCTTCCACTGTGAATGGCGAAGCTCCTGTTAGCAGCTCGTATGTGAGCACACCCAGTGACCACCAATCAACAGTCTGTAACAAGTACCAGGTACTCTGTGTATTACATGGCAGACCATAGATCAGATCTTCTTCTCGCATATGGCAAAGCTGCCGGGTTAGATACTTGTTTTTCACCAATTACGGCTTTCCACGGAGCACTGCGTGTGGGTCAGTATCAACGCTTCAGGCTGGGAGTCAATCAAGCTAAATCAGTTAACACAGCTTATCCAGAAGGGAGAGGTGCGCCCGATGAAGTGCAAAAGCGCCTTAGGCCTACGGCTTGTGTCTGTCGAGGATGACCCATGGTGTGCTACATAGAGAATGTTGGTGAACAGGTGGGCCTTTCTTATTCAACGATGTGATCACACGAAAGTGGAAGAACAACATGGCGCCCAAATTAGGTGTTCTTAGCCTTGTGCGCCACTTATTCAGCCACTGAGAGTTTTATGTCAGAATACAAAGAATTCATAACAGATCGAAAACTGTATGCCTACAGTCATGTGGAATCCAATTACATAGCATGACTGGGGCTCACCAAGCTAATGGAGAACTCAATCTGTCCGCTTGGAGTGAAATGTTCAGCCAATGTACCATCTAAATACCAATTTATATCTAGTGGTACTAAAGGAAACCAACTAAGGGCTTTTAACTCAGCAACATAAAATGGCTAGTGACCTCTGTAGCAATGAAAGATTTACAGGCAGATAGGATACTCACGAAGTCATGTCCAACCTTGGAGATTTTAACAATCTCTGGTGCCATGTACTCCACAGTTCCGCAATAGGAGTAAGCTCTCTGATTCTATAACAAACTATCCCTTGGTAAAAACCCCTGAACATGGTAACTAAGTGATAGCCATGAGGATTTAGACCTTTAGAAACCTAATTTGTTTATAGATGGCGGATTTAACCTATCAGGGCGCATTAGGGGGATTGGTCTTTTTACTGCATTTATACTATACAGTGTCTCAGTATTGAGTGGCAGTCATAGGTATTGTTATTACTGCGATCGAAAGACTACTTGTGCTAAAAGATTATACCAAGTCTATCCATCCGCATGTATGACATGCAGATGAACTGACGCTGAGGGCAAAGCACTTGTCTTTACTCTATCTATGAAAATCAGGCTAAATGGGGTCAAGGGCTGCAAGAACTCAGTCCTTCCTTCTACTACATTAAATGGGGTGAGGAGCCAAAAGTCATGAGAAAAGGTACATGTAAATACAATGAAATACTGCGCTGAATTCTGGCAAAGTAAAACCGAGATCAGTGATAAATTTAGGAAAATTGTGTTAGTGTCCTCACATGATACTTATGATCTGATAAACAAATACTCACCACATCATGAGAGAGAAACTCCTTGCTGAGACCAAAGTCTGTTAAAACGATGTGACCTTTTGAATCCAGTAGGATATTTTCCAATTTGATATCTCTGTATATTATACCCAGCTGCAAAAAAACAATTATAATTGATGATCAATTTATCGCCATCTCGGAATCCACTCCGATTACCAGCTCAGCCTGGA
>Ga0224501_10002054_pt1 | contig 15706 bp, 13 predicted proteins | sample SF_Oct11_sed_USG_4_FD_169105 | JGI IMG/M metagenome (GOLD analysis project Ga0224501, IMG submission 169105) | Sediment microbial communities from San Francisco Bay, California, United States - SF_Oct11_sed_USGS_8_1 | ecosystem: Environmental > Aquatic > Marine > Sediment | place: USA... | reverse complement strand
GTCGGGTTCATCAGTACCGTATCGACGGGCTTCATAATAACGAGGTTTACTATTTTGCGGTGACCGCTTATGACGCTCAAAGTCGGGAAAGTGATTATTCCGATGAGGTGGCTGTGATCATCAATGTGCCGCTGTCTTCGACTTCTCCCTGGGAAGAATTTCAAAACAATCTCTTAGCAAATATTCCGGTTACTCCGCAAAACGGACCTTTGGTCGGATGGCTTGCCTTTTCCGCTTTCGGTTTGGGGGGCACCCTTGCTTTTAGAAAAAAACGTATTAGCTAAATCAATCTTTTCTTAAAATGGAAAATCAAAACGAAACCATTTGGATCACCATTCCGGAAGAAAGAAGGCCCTCGCCTCAGCTTCCGGTTGACGAAGAAACGTCTGTGTCATCTGATAGAGTTGAAAATAAGGCCTTTTGGGGCGCCGGCCTTGTGGCACTGATCATGTTCTCTGTGGTGCTGTTTGCGCCTCAGGAATTTTCGGGTATGCTGCAGGCACAGCTTTTTGATGGGACCTTCCAGGTGGTACCGGACTTTGAAGATCAGCAGAGTGGTGAGTTTTTTGCCAATGAAGGTTCTGAAGCTGATGCCGGACAAGCAGAGGAAGAACCAGTAATGGAGCTTCAGAATGAAACGGTGGTGGACGCGTCCTCTGATGCGGTGACCATCCAAATTGAACCTTTGGCTGATACGGATGCAGAAGTGACTGACACCTTAACAGAGGCGCAACTACCTGTGGATGAGCCAGTGGGTGTGGAAGCACAGAGTGAGGTTGTTGAGGCTCAAACGGAGGGTGGTGAAACTGAGCCAACGGGGGAAGTTTCTGAATTGCCGGAAGGGGCGGAGCCGGTTGAAATAGACGCTGCAGCGGAAGAAGTGGAGCTGGACTCGGCGCTTGCTGATGAGCTGGCTGCTTTGAGCGCTCAGCTGGAAGCTTTTCAGGAAAAAGAGGAGAAGAATCAGCAGCTTATCGAAGATTTGATGACCCTCGTTCAATCTCAAAGCGGAGCTTTGCATGGAGCGGCCGATACACAGGTGCAGATAGGTACTACAGTAGTACCAGTTTTGGATGGAACGAATTATAGGTACAACACTCATACAGTTACCGTGAGCCCACACGATGTTTTGGCACAAAATCAGCAGGCACAGGCCGCTGCCTACCAAGCCAGCGTGACCGGGGCGACTGTAACCGCGTACAGCAACCAGAACTACAATCCGGTTTTGGCCGGTGTGCAGGGGCAACCTGATACGGGGCCCGCGGAAGCCATGATGGTGGCAGTTTTGGCGGCGTCCCTCGGAATTCTTGCCTGGGGTTCACTTAGGGCAGCCCGTGCCTAAGTCATGCTTTCCTAATTTTTTGGGCCTGTGCTAGAATGGACGGGCACAGTTTTTTAAGCACTCAAAAATATGGAAATCAAGTTTTATGGACATGCCTGTTTTTCAATTCAGGATGACGGCGTTACGGTGGTGACAGACCCCTTTAACGAAAACATAGGTCTTAAGCTCCCAAAGCTCAGCGCGGACGCGGTAACGGTGAGCCATAACGCGGATGCCTACAACAATGTGGACGCGGTTTCCGGTGACCCCAAGGTTTTCAGCTGGCCCGGTGAATACGAGACCAAGGGGATTCACTTTAAGCTCGTCCATTCTTTTCATAATAGTAAGGATGATGCAGAACAGCTGGAAAACAATATTTCCGTGATGCATTTTGGCGGAATCCGCCTTTGTCATCTGGGCGCGCAGGGCACCAAACTGACCCCAGAGCAGCTAGAGCAGGCAGGGGATGTGGACATCCTTTTTGTGCCGGTTGGCGGCAAGGGGATGGTGGATGCCAAAAAAGCGAAAGAAATTGTTGAACAGGTGGAACCTCGCGTGATTGTTCCAATGGCATATGACACAGAAGGAAGTAAGCTGGAGCTAGGAAGTTTGGCAGATTTTCTGAAAGTCATGGGGGCCAGCGGCGAGGAGGTCTTACCCAGCTTCAAAGTAAAACGTTCCGAACTACCGGAGGATAATAGTAAGGTGGTGGTACTGGATGTGGCTTAAGAGGGTGACTGATAGATATCTTTTCGATGGCCGATGGTGATCATGCCGATTTCGTTTTCTGAGATAAAAGCAAAAATGGCCCGGTAGCTTCTACCAATTCTAAAGGAATAGAAGTCCCGCAGTTTTCCGTGTAAACCTTTGGTTTGAAGGTGGGGGTGAAAGGGGTTTTCCGCAAATATTTTCTCCAGCGCCGCGTACTTTTGCTGAACATCTTTTGGGAGCGCTTTGAATTTCTTCAGGAATTCTTTCTTGTATCGGATTACCTTCACATTATATCGCTTATGGAACTTACATTGTCATCGTACTCATCATCTCTGGCAATTCGGAGTACTTCTTTCTCAAACTTTGGTCTGTATTTTCCTTCGGGATCTTCCTTCATAAACTGATCCGCGAGCGCGCTCAGGCGATTGTACTCCTTCTCATCAATGATGACCTTGTTGGATTCTTTGTCTGTGACGACAACTGCCTGGTGCATGGCAAGATCCAGAAAGTGTGCGAGATTTCTTCTGAGCTCCGATGGTGAGACAATTTTTGGTAACATATTGCGTACTTAATTAAGTACATTATAGCGTACCTGCTAAAAGAAGTCAATCAGTAAAAAGAATATTCTGTTGCGATATGCAGGGGGTACATAAATGCTCTTACGGGCGCACCCTTTCTCACCAAAAAACAAAAGTGTAAATGGCTTTTGTAAGCTAAAAAACCGACCAAAATGTCTGCCCGGGCAGAAGTGGAGCTTGATTTGGAAAACGCAATAAGGATGCCGACCTGATTTAGCCCCGCAGTTCTTTCGCTATTTCAATTTTACTTGGCTACGAAGGCGGTGGCGCCCAGCCAGGCTAGGTCAAAAAAGGACTTCATGCTATCGGCAAAGGTTTTACTTTCAACGATGAGGCCTATTAGCTCATCCGGATTGAGGGAGATGATGGCGACTCTGTTTCCGTAAATCGCGATTTCATTCTGGAAATTGAACTCTTTGGGATTAACCATGAGAATTTCGAGCAGATTCGGATCATACTTTTTAGGATAATAGGCATCGATCATGTCGACGCCCTCTTCGGTGGCGGGCGCGATGTAGCGGGTTTTGGTTATGCTTCACTTTTTTATGGCAATACTGCGTGAAGTATTCCGGAAAAAGATGGCTGATCCCCTTAATGTTGGTGTAGCCCAGTACTTCACCCTTGGTCGTCAGAATGTCTTCGAAGATGCTCTTGATGCCCTCGAGCCCTTCGTAGAAGCGGATTTTTGGCTTGTAGGCTAAACTGCTTGTCAGAGCCAGAAGCTCCGGGATCAGGCCTTTGGTTTTTTGCATCTTCTCTTCCGCGATCTGAATCAGGCGCTTGGGATCTTCGGCAAAGAAATGCAGGACACGGCCCTTTTGATAAGAGCTTACCAGCCCCTTTTTAACCAGATTTTCCAGGGTATGGTAGCAAGTGGAACGATTCACCTGCGCGCGCCTGGCGATGGCGCTTACGATGGTGCCGCCCAGCTCAATTGTGGCCAGATAAACCTTGGCCTCTTCTCCGGAGAGACCCAGTGAAGCAAGTTCTTTTTGGATGATCATATTGTTGTTGATTCCATTCAACAGTCAATTATAGCATGACTATAGTTGGCTTATATAAGCTAAAAAGTACATTTAAATTATAGCATATATTGTTGAAGAAAGTAAACATCTACTTGACAACCTGCTGGCGAACTGATAGCTTGTTAGTTTAGACTTAAAATTCTAGCTATTAGGAGCTATGAGCACTTGCCTTCAGTGTCATCAAAACTTTGAAATCAGAAAGGAAGAACTGGCTTTTTATGACCAGGTTAGCCCTGTGATTGCAGGACAGCGTCTTAAGCTTCCTGCGCCCAAACTTTGCCCCCCCTGTAGACAGCAGCGGAGGCTGGCCTTCAGAAACGATCGTGTCCTGTATCACAGAAAATGTGATTCCAGTGGGCGGCAGATTATATCCATTTACAATTCGGACGCGGAATTTCCGGTATATTCCCCGGAAGTATGGTTTGGTGATAGCTGGGACCCCAGGGATTACGGTCAGGTATTCGACTTTAGCAGACCTTTCTTTGAACAGTTTGCTGAATTACAGAAAAAGGTACCGCGTTTGTCCCTGATTTCCACCAACAACGAAAACTGTGATTATTGTAATCTGGTAGGTGATTCAAAAAATTGCTATCTGCTCTATGGCTCTGTCTATTGCGAGGATAGCTACTATGGTAATCCGTTCTTTTCAAAACAGGCGGTCGATTCAACTATGGTGCGGAATTCGGAGATCACCTATGAATGTGTGGACAGTACAAAGCTCTACAACTGCTTTTACTGTCAGGATTGTTTTAATTCGCAGAACCTGATCATGTGTTTTGATGTCGATAATTCACATGATTGCTTTCTTTCTGTGGGATTGCGCAGAAAATCATATTGCATTCTGAACCAGCAGTACACCAAGGATGAATACGAAAAGAAGCTTCGTGAAATAAAGTTTGGCAGCTATGAAACGATTCAGGCGCTTTGGAAGAAATTCAGAGAACTGAAACTGAAGTCACCTCATAAATATATGAGTGGCTCGGGCAATGAGAATGTGATCGGCGATCATGTTTCTAACTCGAGTCATTGTAATCATCTTTTTTTCTCCGGAGATTGCGAGAATGTTCACTTCTCCAGTCATGTGAACAAGGTGAACAATAGCATGGATACCGATTATGGTGAGGTGAGTGAATGGATCTATGAAATGAGCGGTTACTATAAGATTTCGAATGTGGTTTTGAGTCATTGGTGCTGGGAGGCTTCGAACCTGATTTACAGCTCAACGTGTACAAGGGGTGCCAGTAGTAGCTTTGGTTCCATAAGTCTGAAGCGGCATCAGTACTGCATTTTGAACAAACAATACACGAAACGGGAATATGAAAAGCTGGTACCCAGGATTGTGGAACATATGAAGGAGACAGGCGAATGGGGTGAGTTTTTTCCGGTATCGGTTTCACCCTTTGCCTACAACGAGACGATTGCACAAGACTACTTTCCGCTTTCGGCTGCGGAGGTGAAGGAAGAGGGGTGGAGCTGGCGTCAGGAATTGGAAACAAAATCCTATCGCGGTCCCGAATTCAAAATGCCGGATGTGATAGGAGAAGTGAAGGACGATATCTGCAAACAGATTTTGGTGTGCGAAGATACGGGAAGGCCATACAAAATTATTCCCCAGGAACTCAAATTCTATCAGGATCATCAAATTCCTCTTCCGCGCAAATCTCCTGACGCGCGACACCGGGACCGACTCAGCCTCAGAAGCGGCATGCGGCTCTATGATCGCCATTGTTTTAACTGCTCCGCCGACATCAAAACCACCTATGCGCCCGAGAGACCGGAGAAAGTTTATTGTGAAAAATGCTACCTAGCTGAAGTTTACTAATGAAAGAATGCAAGCAGTGCAAATCATCGTTTGAGGTTCTTCCTGAGGATCGTGAGTTCCTGGATAAGGTTGCACCTGTGTTTAATGGCAGGCGCTACGACATTCCCGATCCAACCTTTTGTCATCTCTGCCGTATGCAGAGGCGGCTTAGCTTCCGCAGCGAGCGCTTTTTGTATCACCGTAAATGTGACTTAACGGGGAAGCAGATCATTTCAACTTACTCCGAAGAAGCGCCATGGCCTGTTTATAACATGGATGACTGGTGGTCTGACAAGTGGGATCCTATGGAATACGGTCGCGAGTTTGATTTTAGCCGCCCTTTCTTTGAACAGTTTTTTGAGCTCCGCGACAGCGTTCCAAGGCAAGCACTCATTCAGCAAAAACCTATGGAAAACAGTGAGTATTGCAATGCGGCGAGTCGGAACAAAAATTGCTACCTCGTCTTCTCAACCAATCGCTGTGAAGATTGCTATTATGGTTCTTGGGTGAACGGATGTAAGAATTGCATCGATTCCCTGAATAACATCGACTGTGAACTTTGTTATGAATGTGTGAGTTGCCGCGGGTGTTACAATGTTAGATATTCCATCGATTCCAGTAATTGTAAGAATTCTGCCTTTTTAAGAGCTTGTACGGGTGTTTCAGATTCTTTTGGTTGCAGTAATTTGGTGAATAAGCAGTACTACATCTTCAACAAGCCCTATCCCAAGGAAGAATACGAAAAATTTATGGCAGAGGTTGATCTTGGAAGTCATGAAACGGTTGAGAAGATTAAGGCGCGCATCGAAGATGAGCTTTCCGACCTGGTGGTGAAGGAGAACATGGGCGTTAACAACGAAAACTGCCTGGGAAACTATCTTCGTAACTGCAGAAACTGCTACAAAACATTTGAATGCGACAACTCTGAGGACCTTCGTTATTGTATAGCCTTAGAAGGGGCTAACAATTGTATGGATCAGAGTCATTGGGGCGTTGGAGCTCAGTGGAATTATGAAGTGCAGGCATCCGGCTACAATGTGGATCACATTATGTTTAGCAATCTGGTTTGGGATCAGTCTAGTGATGTCATGTACTCGGATCATTGTACTACTTCCAAGAACCTCTTTGGTTGCGTAGGCCTAAGAACTAAGAAGTACTGCATCTTCAATACGCAATATACGAAAGAGGAATATATGGAGCTGGTGCCGAAAATCATTGAGCATATGAAAAAGACCGGGGAGTGGGGTGAGTTCTTTCCGACTGCTAAAAGCTTATATGCTTATAACGAAACCTTAGCATACGAGCAGTTTAAACTAAGTAAAGAAGCGGTACTTAAAAGAGGGTGGCGATGGAAGGACAAGGAATCAAAGTTGAATTATAAGGGGCCCAAGTATGAAATTCCTGATCATATCAAGGATGTCGAAAATGACATAATAGGTAAGATCCTCACCTCCGAAAAATCCGGGGAACCTTATAAACTCATTCCTCAGGAGTTTGAATTTTATAAGCGCAACAATATTCCGATTCCCAGACTGACGCCCGATGAAAGGCATTGGGAAAGACTGAGCAAGAGAAATCTTCGATATTTATACGACAGGCAGTGTGTGAAGTGCTCGAAAGCCATCACGACTACCTATTCTCCTGACAGACATGAGCAGGTATACTGCGAGCAGTGTTATTTGAAGGAAGTTTATTAATAGAAGGTTCGAATCAGCCTGATTCTCATCTGGCTGAAGTCCTGAGTGCTGAGCTGGCCACCTTTTTTTAGCAGGCGGGATTTGTCGATACTGCGAACCTGATAAAGCAGAGCTAGGGAATCCTTCTTTAGGCCCGATTGTTTGGCTGACAGGTGATAAGTCGTTAAAAAGCCCTTGAAAGCCATGTTTGTCGTTAGTGGTACAACGGTGACAGTATTCAGGTTTTCGTTTAATTCATTATTCTGAAGCACAAGCACCGGTCTTTTGCCCGCTTGTTCATGACCTTTCACGGGGTCCAGATCAACCCAATATATTCCGCCTTGTTTTATTTCCATTCGGGTAGTGGTGTTTGTAGTTTGGCCCATTCCTTTTCGCTAAACACGTCGTCCAGGGGGGTGTTGGCGATGATTTTGGCCTCTTCCCGCAACCTCTCCCTGGCCATTTTTTGAATTGATGTTTCGATCAGTGCGCTACGCGATATACCCAGCTCTTTGGCCAGATCATCCAGCATTCGCAGTAGATTTGAATCCATAGTAATGGAAATTTTTTCTTTTAAGGCGCTCATTGGTATGATGTATTAGTAGGATAATTTTATCATACCAAATTCTTGGGTGAAAATCAAGACTGCTAAGAGTTATAATCCCTTTGTATGAAACAATGTCATCAGTGCAAAGCGGGTTTTGAAGTAGCTCCGGAGGATCTAAAGTTGTATGATCAGCTTAGCCCTGTAATTGGTGGGGCAAAACAGCCTATTCCTGCCCCCAGCCTGTGCCCGGATTGCAGAAATCAGCGGAGACTGGCGTTCAGAAATGAAAGAAAGCTATATAAACGGGACTGTGACCTCTGCAAAAAATCTTTCATTTCACTCTATTCGCCGGACAAGCCTTACAAAGTTTACTGCCTTTCCTGTTGGTTTGGTGATGGTTGGGATCCATTGGAGTATGGGATGGACTTTGATTTTTCCAGGCCTTTCTTTGAGCAGTATCGGGAACTTTTAAGTAAGGTGCCTTTGATAGGAAGTATGGTTTTTAGTTCGGTGAATTGTGACTATAACAGTTATATCGTGGATTCAAAGGATTGTTATATGTCAGTCCGGATAGAGGGTGAGGATGTGTTTTACTCCTATCTGGCTGTTAAATGTACAAACTGTGTGGATGGTTACAACAATTACAAATGTGAGCTTTGTTACGAGTGTATTGATTGCTGGAACTGCTACAACTGTGACTATTCTCAGCTTTGTAAGAACTGTAGCGACTGCTATTTTTGTTACGACTGCATTGGTTGTAAGAATTGTTTTGGGAGTGTCGGACTGCGTAATAAGGAATATTATTTTTTTAATCAGCCCTATTCAAAGGAGGAATATGAGAGGAAAGTGGCGGAATATAAAAAGGGCAGTTTTGTCACGCTGAAGCATATCAAGAAGGCAGCTGATGCGGCTTTGCTATCCAAGCCTCACAGAGCAAATTACATTTTTCAGTCAGAGAACGTCTTCGGTGACTTCATTAGTGAATCGAAAGATGTTTACAACTCTTATGACGTAGAAAAGGCGGATGTAGTGAGGCATAGTATGGGTGTGGAGTATTCGAAAATAATCTGCGATTCAAACTTCATCTACTATGGTGAAAACTGCTACGAAAACATCGGGAATGCGGGCGGTTCAAATATCAGATTTAGCTTCGCGGCTATTGCGGGAGTCTACAATCTCCTTTATTCCATGCTTTGTGTGAACAGTTCGCATGACTGTTTTGGCAGTTTGTCATTGAAGCATCAGGAGTACTGCATTCTGAACAAGAAATATTCCAAGGAGGAGTATGAAGCCCTGCTTCCAAAAATTATTGAACATATGAGGCAAGCAGGGGAATGGGGGGAGTTTTTTCCGGTTCCTCTTTCGACCTTTTACTACAATGAGTCGGTCGCTCAGCAGTATTATCCTTTATCGAAGGAGGAAGCTTTGGCGAGAGGATTTGCATGGAAGGATGAGGACGCGAGGGGTGCCGATCAGGCTTATTATCAGGTGCCGGATCGGATCGCGGATATTCCTGATTCCATTTTGAAGGAAACTCTTGGTTGTAGTGACTGTGGGCGATCCTATAAAATCGTTGCCAAGGAGCTTGATTTCTACAGGAAGAAGGGGTTGAGTGTGCCGCGCCTTTGTCCCGATTGTAGGTATCGTAGGAGGAAGAAGCAGCGCACTCCTCCAAAGCTCTGGGACCGCAAATGCGACAACTGCTCTGCGAACATTCAAACTTCCTATTCTCCCGACAGACCGGAGATTGTATACTGCGAGCAGTGTTATTTAAAAGAGGTTTATTAAATGTCTGAAGTCAGAACCTGTGCTAGCAGTGGCCACGAGTTTACAGTCAGCGATAAAGAGATCGCTTATTGTGAGCGTATGGGCTTTCCTTTGCCTGTTATTTCTCCGGAGGAGCGCATACGTGAGCTGATGGCTTTTCGCAACGAGTGGAAGCTGTACCGACGCAAATGTGACGCCACGGGGGAGCAGATAATTAGTGCTTATCATCCTGATAGTAAATTCAAAGTTTATAACAATAGTTACTGGTGGGGTGATGCCTGGGATCCTTTGGAGTATGGGAGGGATTTTGATTTCAGTCGGCCTTTTTTTGAGCAGTTTGCTGAGCTTCAAAAGGTCGTTCCCAGGGAGGGGACCTCTATTTTTAACTCTGAAAACTGTGATTATAACAGTCACACGCGCGAATCAAAGAACTGTTATTTGAACTCTTTGGTTTATCGATGTGAAGACACCTACTATTCTTATTGGGTGGTGGATGATCAGGATGTGTTTGATGCTGTTTGTACGAATGGTAGCACTCGGTGCTATGAATGTATGGATTGTGAGAAGTGCTATGAGTGCGTCATGCTTCAGAACTCAAAGGATTGCAGTGATTGTCATTTTTCTTACGCTTTGCAGAACTGTAAGAACTGCATGTTTTCCAATAATCTGGTTGGCAAGGAATACTACGTTTTTAACAAACAGGTCACGCCAGAGGAATTTGAGAAGATTAAGGCTGAATATCTGAATGGTTCTTTTGAATCATTTTTGAAGGGGCGCGAAAAGTTCTTTGAGGTTAGGAACAAAGCGATCCACCGAGCGACTCATAACATCAATTGTGAAAATGTGATAGGCGATCTCATGTACGACTCTCGGAATTGTGAATTGGCATTTGAGGGAAATGGTAGCGAGGATGTCTGTAATGCTATTTCTATCGCTGATTCAAAGGATGTCTACAATGCTTATTCGGCGGGTTGGCCGGGCTGTGAAATGGTTTATTCGTCCTGTGTTACGCGTGGCTCCCAGGATGTCGCTTTTTGCCTCTATACCTTCTTTTCTTCTGGGCTTCGGTATTGCGATAGTATGAAGGGCTGCCATGATTCCTTTGGTTGCATCGGATTAAAGCAAAAGAAATATTGTATTCTGAATAAGCAATACACGAAGGAGGAATATGAGACGCTCGTGCCGAAGATTATTGAGCACATGAAAAAAACCGGAGAGTGGGGCAGATATTTTCCGCCGGGTCTTAGCCCGTTTGCTTATGATGAAACACCGGCTCAGGATTATTATCCGATTAATAAAGAGAGGGCCTTAGCAATGGGGTATAGGTGGCTCGATTACCAGGCGCCGCCGCCAAGCGCGCAAAAGGTGATTTCCGCTGGCAGATTGCCCGATAGCATAAACGATACCCCTGATGATGTTTTGGAGTGGGCGATTAATGGTGAAATAACGGGCAAGCCTTTTAAACTGATGTCAGGTGAACTGAGCTTTTATCGCGAAATGAAACTGCCAATTCCCAGACGTCATCCGGCGCAAAGGCACGCGGATCGAATGAAGTTAAGAAACCCTCACAAGTTATGGGAAAGGGAATGTGACTCCTGTCATCGGCAAGTTGTTTCCAGCTATTCCCCGGACCGGCCCGAAATAGTATACTGCGAACAATGTTATTTGAGGGAAGTGTACTAAGTTTATGCAAAAAGAATGTCTGAATTGTTCGCGGTCGTTTGAAGTTGATGAGACCGATCAGCGTTTTTATCAAAAAATGAAAGTGCCGGATCCAACTTTTTGTCCTGAGTGCAGGGCGCAAAGAAGACTTGCTTTTAGAAATGACCGTTCGCTCTATCGATCCAAGTCCGCTCTCAGCGGCAAGGACATCATCTCAATGTACAATCCTGATTGGGGTTTTACGGTTTATGAACAAAAGGAATGGTATGGCGATGGTTGGGATCCTTTGGATTATGGTCGTGATTTTGATTTTACCAGGCCTTTCTTTGGGCAGTTTGCGGAATTGCAGAAGGCGGTTCCCCGTTTTAATCTGTTTAATTTAGACACGGAAAACTGCGACTTTGTTAACTATGCGCCTCATTGTAAGAATTGCTATCTGACTTTCGGTTCGTGGTTCAATGAAGATTGTATGTACGGGCAAACGCTGAATGAATGTAAAAACTGTGTGGATAATCTCTTTTTGGATCGATCTGAACTCTGTTATGAGAACATCGATTCCCATAGCAATTACAGCGCAAAGTTTTGTCAGAATAGCAGTAACGTCACAGACTCCTATTTCTGTTTCGATTGCCAGAATGTTCAAAACAGTATTGGCTGCTGGAATTTGCGGAACAAGTCTTATCACATTTTGAACAAGCCGGTTTCCAAGGAGGAATTTGAGGCGGAGAAGGAGAAGTTCAAGTCATACGAATACACTCAGGCTTTTAAGAAAAAGTTTGATGAACTGGTGGCTAATGTGGCGATTCACAAGGCCATGATGGGCCAGAATAATCACAATGTGTCGGGTAATTTTATTTTCAACTGTAAAAATATAAAACAGAGTTTCTCGGTTTATCGATGTGAAGATATAGCCTATTGTGCTCGTTCATTTGATCAGAAGGATAGTTATGATTTTGATGGGGGTGGTAAGGGTGAACTGCTCTACGAAGGTATGAGCAACGATTTCAGCTACAATTCCATCAGCTGTACCACCAGCGAACATTTGAGCGATTCGCATTATTGTGATCTTTCTTTTAGTTGTAAGAACATTTTTGCCTGTATTGGCCTTAGACAGAAGCAATATTGTATTCTGAATAAGCAGTATACGGAAGCTGAATATAGGGATCTACTACCGCGGATTATCGAACATATGAAGAAGACCGGAGAGTGGGGTGAATTTTTCCCTGTCAGCCTTTCGCCTTTTGCTTACAATGAAACGATCGCGCAGGAATATTACCCCATTTCAGCTGGCGAGGCTCAGCAAAAGGGCTACAAGTGGCTGCAGGAAGAAGGGGGTCAGAGGGTGGAACAGGGTGCACAACTCCCCGATAACATTGCGGAGGCAAATGCTGAACTGCTGAAGACTGCTTTTTCATGTGAGAACTGCGGCAGGGGCTACAAAGTGACCACTCAGGAATTACAGTTTTACAAAACCCAGGGTCTGCCCCTGCCTCATTTTTGCCCCAACTGCAGGCATAAATTCAGAATGAGCATGAGGACCCCAAGAAAACTTTGGGATCGCCAATGCGGGAGCTGTTCTACTGGTATCAAAACTTCCTATTCTCCCGACAGACCGGAGATTGTATACTGTGAGCAGTGTTATTTGAAAGCGGTTTATTAAATGAAAAACTGTACGCAGTGCCAATTATCATTTGAGGTTACCGATAAGGATCGTCAGTTTTATTCAAGAATGGATGTTCCTGAGCCTACTTTGTGCCCTAATTGCAGGCAGCGAAGACGTTTGATGTACTGTAATCAAATCAATCTTTATAAACGGAAATGTGATGGGACAGGGAATGATATTATTTCTGCTTACCATCCTGATAGTGATCGCAAGGTTTACAGTCAGACCTATTGGTACGGTGATGAGTGGGATGATCTTGAATACGGAAGGGAATTCGATTTTAATCGGCCTTTTTTTGAGCAGTGGTATGAGCTTTATAAAAAGGTGCCGAGGCCAGCGCTTTATGGAGGTTTTAGCTTTAATGAAAACTCGGATTACGTTAATTATGCGGGCTATCTCAAAAATTGTTACATGATTTTTGATTCTGATTTCGATTGGGATTGCTACTATTCTTTGGGTCTGAATAACAGTAAGAATTCAGTTGATATGCTGCGGAGTAAGGAGTGTGAATTTTGTTATGAATGTATTGATTGTTATCGTTCGTACGGTCTTTTTTATTCACAGGATTGCGACAACTGCAGTAACAGTGCTTTTTTGAAAAATTGTATTGGAGTTAGAAATTCCTTTATGTGCAGTAATTTGAAGAATAAGGAGTACTACATTTTCAATAAGCCCTATGACAAGGAAACCTATGAGAAATTAATGAAGACTCTATCCAGTCATACTGAGCTAGCCAAATATTTTAAGGAGTGGGAAGAATTTAAGCTAAAATACCCTCAAAAATCCACTCACGGATTTCATAATGAGGGCGTTTTAGGTGATTATATGGTTCAGTCAAAAGATTCGGATTACTGCTATGATTCAATGGAGCTTTGGGATTGCAAATATTTCGCGAGATCTTTTGGCTCGGCCAAAAACTGCATGGATTGTGATGAGTGCGGCGATAAGGCTGAGTTGTTATATGAAGCTGCGATATGTGGCTTTAATGTTCAGAATTTTCGATTTGATGCATTTTGTATCCAGGAATCCTCTGATTTGGACTATTGCCAATATTGCGATTGGACTTCGAATTGTTTCGGATGCATAGGGCTTAAGCGTAAGAAATATTGCATACTCAATAAGCAATATACGAAGGAAGAATATGAAGAACTTGTCCCGAAAATCATTGAGCATATGAAAAATACAGGTGAGTGGGGTGAATTTTTTCCCGAGAAATATTCGGATTTTGCTTATAATGAATCGGTAGCGCAAGAATACTTTCCATTGACTAAGAATGGGGCTCAAGAGAGAGGGTATCGATGGCGTGAGCCTGACAAAGTTGAATATCAGCCTGCAAGCATTCAGGCGCCTGATGATTCCCGGGAAGTGGACATGTCTATTTGTGATGAGTTATTAGCTTGTGAGAAATGTAACCGAAATTATAGGCTCGTTGAACAGGAACTCAAATTCTATAGGGAGCAGGGAATAGCCGTTCCAAGAAAATGCTTTTATTGCAGGCATAAGGCTCGATTTGAATTGAGGAATCCACGGAAGCTCTATGATCGCAACTGTGATAAATGCTCTGTAGACATTAAGACTACTTATTCTCCGGATCGGCCGGAAAAGGTTTACTGTGAACCCTGTTATCAGCAAAGTCTGACTTAGGTGTTTTTCCCTTATCAAAGTCACTTTTTTATGATAGTGTGGGGGCCAGTATTTTGCATGCAGTAGGTGAAACTTCATTATTTACACATCGTTGTTCCTCAGGGTGAGGAGGCAAACCCGAAAAAAGAGGATCTGTTCCGGCAGGTTTTGATCAATTTGCAGAATACGGTAAAGAATAAAACGCTTTCGCTGGAGTTTTTTGGTTACGAGCAGTATACCTATTGCTATGTGGTGGTGCCGGAGGACTTGAAGGAAACGGTGGAGGGTCTGATTTATTCGACTTTTCCTGATTGCGAAATTCACGAGACAAAGGATTATACGAGGCTGGCTCAAGAAAAGCGTAAGCCGATTGCGGGAACCACACTTAAATTTAACTACTTTGATATCTATCCTTTTAAGAACTATGAGTCTTTTAAGGAGGATAGTCAGTCGGGGCTCTTTTCAGTGATCTCAAAGATTGCCTCGGGTGAACAGGTATGGGTGCAGATGGTGATCAGGCCCGTGAATGAGTCGACCGGATACCACTTCAAGCGTAACTGGGCGATTCGCTTTGCCAGGATACGTCAAATTTTTCATGTAAAGGACTGGTTTCGGCCACGCGATAAAGCGGAGCAGTCGATTCGGAAATTACGTGCCCAGAGGGCTACTGAGAAGTTTAAGGAGAAGCCTTTTGATGTAGTTGTTCGGCTGGCTTATGTGGGAAATGACCAGGTGAGTGCATCCAGAAAACTTGAAGCAGTTGTTAACAGTTTCTACCAGTTTAACGACACGGATATACAAGAGTTTCGGGCGGGTCGAACCACTCATTCGGCAAGTTTTTTACATCAGTACCAGAAGCGTTCGACGGCCGGTGGAGTGAAGATGGGGGCCAAGGAGCTGGCCAGCTTGTATCACTATCCTAATCCGGATCACACGCCACATATTGTGCATGTACTGGCCAAGAAATCTGAGCCACCACAGGATCTTCCTAAGGCTGATCAGGAGAATGTTTCGCCGTTTGGCATCACTAACTACCACAATAACTTTGTGCCTTTTGGTATTCATCGTTCTGATCGTCGCAGGCACTTATATGCAGTCGGAAAGTCCGGTTCCGGTAAATCAAAGTTTCTGGAACTGCTCATCAAGTCTGATTTCGAAACGGGTCAGGGCGTGGCAGTACTCGATCCGCACGGTGATCTGATCGATAATGTTATCCGCTATATTCCGGAGCACCGTATCAACGATGTCATTATCTTTGATCCGTCTGATGTTGATTTCCCCATCGCTTTTAATCCACTTGAGAATGTCGGTGATGAATACAAGATGCAGGTG
>Ga0224501_10002053_pt1 | contig 15706 bp, 12 predicted proteins | sample SF_Oct11_sed_USG_4_FD_169105 | JGI IMG/M metagenome (GOLD analysis project Ga0224501, IMG submission 169105) | Sediment microbial communities from San Francisco Bay, California, United States - SF_Oct11_sed_USGS_8_1 | ecosystem: Environmental > Aquatic > Marine > Sediment | place: USA... | reverse complement strand
AATATTACTCAGTATATTTCGAAGTTCGTCAGGCAAAACTGGTTTATGAAGAATTTTGTAACCACTAGCATTGGCCTCTTTGATTCGATCGGGCTCGGTATCTCCTGTAATAATAATTACCGGCACAGTATGACCCGTAACCATAGATTGTATTTTACAGATGGCATCATTAGCCATCTCACTATCGCGTAAACGATAATCTACCAGAAGTATATCCGGCGTCTTATTGTTGTTACTCATTATATTCAGCGCTTCTTTACCTGATGCCGCCACAATAACGCTACAATGCCAGCTCTGTAGCAACTCAGACAGGCTGTCACATATTTCTATTTCATCATCAATTATCAGGATTAATTTGTCATCAAAAAATACTGCTTTTTGCTCAGATTTTGAAACTGGATCAATCTTTCCAGTCCATAACACTCCAGGCATAACAAGACCAAACATAGAACCTTTATTTGGAATAGATTCTATCAACAGCGGCGCATCTAACAATTCAGCCATACGTTTAACAATAGACAGACCCAACCCCAACCCTTTAGATCCATCCATCTCGGGATTATGCAACTGATAAAACTCACGGAATATTCTTTCTATTTCATTTTCATGAACCCCAACACCCGTATCGTAAACAGCTAATAATATTTTTCCTTTATAACGACGGCATCCAATAACAACCCCTCCCTTATTTGTATACTTGATTGCATTTGATATTAAATTACGAATAATGCGAGTAAGGACATAGCGATCAGAATGCAAACAAATTCTTGTTCCTACAAATCTTAATCTTAAACCTTTTTCTATAGCACTTAATTCAAATTCAGAATTAAGCTCGTCGAACAAATCTTGCACATAAAAAAACTTTTTCTCTACTCTAACAACCTCCGCATCAAGCTTTGATATATCTAATATTGAATCAAGCAATCCAGTAAATGCATAACTGGCTTTCTGGATTTTTTGAACAATTTTTTTATCTTCTTTCTCAACTCTATCTTCAAGCACACCCAAAAAAAGCCCTATTGCATGCAAAGGTTGACGCAGGTCATGACTAGCAGCAGCAAGAAATTTAGTTTTTGCGATATTTGCTTCATCTGATTTTTCTTTTTGCTCTATCAACTGATGAACTAAATCAATATTTTCAAAACGGAGAATTACAGATTGGCGCAAAGTTCTATTATTTATTTTTGCAAATGGTAGCAATGTAGCAATAAATACTATTATCAATATCCCAAACACCGCATATTCATGCCCGCTCACATTCATATATTGCCACACGAGTGGCAACATAGTTGGTATCGCATATGCAAAGTAAGCCCAAATAAAAGAAGATAATATCGCCATTGATGTAATCGTTATACTCATAATGGTCATGGTCAGAACAACGACCAAATCAGTATTTTCAGGCGTAAAAAATAACATGCTGGCAGCGCCCCATGTACAACCGGAAAGAAAAGCAAAAAATGTAAATATCCAACCCCATTTTATAGTGTCTTCTGGTGATCTTTTCTTAGACTTAAATCGCATGGCCGATAAATAACGAATAAAGGTAAGCCCATACACAATCGCGATCCAAAATAACACATGGTCATTTTCAATATTATTATAAAAAACAATAGCAACAAAACCGGCTGCCGCTATTACCCCTAGCATAAGCGTTCGAGTTTGCTCATAAAGATACCTAACCATTTCTGCCTCGACTTTTAAGCGATACGCGCTTGGCGCCTCTACTGGCATGATAGTTAAAGCCTCATACTGATTGCACATACAAATTTATCTCAGCAAGTTATTTAATAGAACAGATTAAAATATTTCGATTTTTATTCATCGTATAAAAATCATTTCACTCATAGTTTCATGCATTTTTCATTCTGTTTTATCATTTTAATAACAACTAAAAAACTATTTAAAGCGTCTTAATCGATCTACTGTCGCGGGATGCGAAGACAGGAAATTTTCAACTCTCGATTCGGTTTCAGTCTCAGAGATACGCTCAAGTATATTAACAAAGGCCTCGAGTGGTACGTTATTCGCGAGCAGATACCGGTAGGCATAATCATCCGCCTCGGCCTCGAATTCGCGCGAGTAACTGGCATTGACCAGAATAGTAGGCAGCGCCACAACTAATGAAGATGTTGAAAATGGATCGCCCGTGACCGTCGCGATTAATATCGCCACTGCCGAGTTTTGCATCGCCATGCGTATTGAATGCCGATATACCAGATGCCCCACTTCATGTGCCAGGATTGCGATGACCTCATCATCACTTTCACTGAGTTCAACCAGTTCATCGGTCACAACAATAATACCTGAGGGTAGCGCAAAGGCATTGGCTTCAATCGTGTTGCCATGCCTGAACAACAGCTGATATTCATCGGCGTCTTCAATTTGCTGTTTCATCAGGTCAAATCTATGCAGCAATCTTTGTCTGATTTCAGCACTGGCCGTTGATTCGGTGAAGACAATCTTATCCAGTGTTTCAAGCGTGCCCTGCCCCAGGGCACGGTCAACATCCGTCGGTAGGTTAAATGCAATTTTTTTGGCGAAATACGGCACGCCGTGCTCGACCATGCCCCAGGAAAAAACCACGGTGAATAACAGTGCTGCGATAACATAGACAATGCGACTTTCGAGTAAATGGATGAGTGATGATGCAGAACCCTGATGATGCATTTTTAAATAGGCATCAACTATGTCATTATCAGCCACATGACAGCTTGCATTATCAGGCAGTGTCAGCACACGGGGGATATTACCCAGCCTCGGACTGATACCAATATCTTCCAGCAGGTGCAGGCGACTGACACCTGCACCATTCAGATAAATACTGGCATCATCGTTGAAAACAATCTCTACCTGCCTGACATTTGAACTCACACCATCGTGGTATTCAGCCGTTGTCTTCAGCACAGATTAGAAACCCATATCGATATCGAAGGCATCGGCAAATTCACCCGCTGTGGCTTTGACATTGTTCTGCTCTGCAGCAATAAATCTATTGATATCATCTACAACGATCATCGACAGGTTATTCAGTCTGTATCGCGTTATACGTATCTTGCACCAGGGGATCAACAGGCCCAGGCTAATAATCATGGCGATGATATTGGTAAGGTGAATAAAAAACATATTACGCACCCGTAGGGTACTCACCAGCTTGTGCTCACCCAGTGAAGTACTATTAAGCACCAGGTTGGTGGTGCGTGTCTGGATATAGATACCAATTAGCAGATAGAACGCCATGGTAATTGCAAAAGTCATCGCCGCTACGGCACCGGCTAGTTCCTGATCAGAATTGCCGGTATTGGCTTGCAGACCGGCATTCCCGGTAATCTCATCAATCTGCCGCTGCATCTCTGCCTGCTGCTGTTCCGGTGTCATAGTCTCCATCTGTTGCTGTTGCTGCATCTGAGACTGCATCGTTGTTGCACTGTGATAGGCAGGAATTGCGACTGCGGCAATAATACCGATAATGGCAATGATCAGGGGAATAATCATTGCTTTTAAATACACCCGGTAAAATTCACCGGTGGTTGCACTAAAACTGAATGGTGTTGTACCGAAGTAGGTATTATCTACCGAATACTCCTTAAACCGTTTTATGAAGTAAGGTGTTGCCAGTCCGAGTGTCACAATCGTCAGCAGGCCTACACCGATAAATATTATTGCCGCCTCTTTACTCGAGCCTTCGAAATCAAAACGGATATTCCGATAGGAGGTATTGCGCAGATTAAATTGCATCGCCTTTACGATCATCCATGGCAGGCCTAGCATATATAACAATACGAATGCCGCCTCTAGCATCGGGATAAATTCTGTCGTGAAGATATAAACAATGATCACCGTCAAAACAATCAACCGACCTTTCAGAATATTCATCGGGTCTGCCAGGTATTCAAAATTGGAACCGTCGAGTGTCGTGTTACCATAAAAATAACGGCGTGTCCTTACCTTGGCCCAGGCCGAATAGATCCCGAGCGTAATAATGGAAAGCGCAACATTTACAATCCATATTTTGAAATACTCCCCTGCATTGCCATTAAATTCAAACTTACATTCACGTTCTTTCGGCACGATCTCCATATTGGCTCCTTAAATAATTATTATTAGTATTATTAAATTCACTGCAGAACTGCTGCAATTAAATCACTTGCGCCTTAATATAACAAGGTGGCCAATAAAGCCAAATGAGGCATGTCGTGCTTAGATATCTCTGGATAATAACTTACCTTGTCGTTCTTATCGTCTGCTATCAACCCAAAAGACCTGTTTACATGGTTTCTTGAGGTTATACCTGCCATTCTCAGTGTCGCCGTAATAGTCTACACCTACAACACATTCAGGCTTACACCTCTACTTTATGTACTAATACTTATTCACTGCATCATCCTGATGATTGGCGGTCACTATACTTATGCGGAGGTGCAGCTGTTTGATACTTTAAAGAAGATATTCAATCTCACACGCAACAACTACGACAAGGTTGGTCACTTTGCATAGGGCTTTGTCCGGTGTTGATTACCAGAGAGATTGTACTGCGGAAAAATATTATTAATGGTGCGTTCTGGAAGTCATTCTTTGCAATCTGTTTCTACCTCGCCTTCAGCGCCTTTTATGAACTTATCGAATGGTGGGTTGCTCTGCTCAGTGACGAAGCGGCCGAGACCTTTCTCGGCACACAGGGCTACGCATGGGATACGCAATCAGATATGGGATGGGCCTTGTTTGGCGCTATCGCTGCGCTACTCAGTCTGAGCAGACTACACAATCAACAACTAGCTAAGCTGAATATCGTAAAATAAAAACCACATGCATCAGCACTAAATGCTGATCATTTCTTTTTGTATAAGATGTTCAGGTATCTTACCCCTAATCTGCTCATGCAACTCCGGTAACTTCGACCAGTGCACACCTTGCTTATAATGGTGTGCAGTGTGATAACCCAAGTTACCCGTCAGCAGATTAAACAAAGGGCTCAATTTGTTACGCGAGGCCTCAAACTCATTATCGGTATCCAGACCTGAGTGATGATCGTAGGTCACGTAAGCAGTAAATATCAGGCTGGTCACCATCGGCAGCACAAATAGCATCATACCAGCGGCAGGATGATACCAGACCAGTGCCGCGACAACGAAAAAGGTTACCACTGTATAAAACAGGAACGGCCGCATCTGTTTTGGATAGCGCCTGCCGACTGAAAAACCACGCGTATAGGCAGTTATTGCCACATTCAGTGTGTATTCCACCATGCCCATCTTCGTGCCATTTTTACGCTTCCAGCGGCTTTCATCCTTTTCCTGATCAAGAAAATTCAGGTGATGCCCCAGTACATGATGCAGGCGCCAGAGATTGGTAGTAACACCCGTGTGCAGAGCATAGGCAAATTCCAGCCCGCGATTGAGCACATTATTTCTAAAGGTAAAAAGATGTTGATGGTGGTGGTTCCAGGCGCAGATCACACCCTTGGGAATAATCATCAAAAGATAATAAGGAATTAAGATGCTTAAATCACTCACCGTGAAGTACAGGACAAAATCCAGCACCGTCAGCAAAAGCACAATCATCACCGGCCAGCGATCTTCTTTGTGCCTGAATAAACCTGTTTCTTTCTGTTTCTCAATAACCGTCTGCATACATAATCTCAACAACCCCCTAAAGATATCTATCCAGTGACGACCATCCACGGCCTGACCCGAATCACAAACAACAGGGGTTTTAGTACATTTAATAAGGAAGGCAGACTGAAACAGAATACATAAATGCACGATGCTGCTGCTGGCTCAGAATACCACAATACCCACCCAACTGCTCAGGTGATATTCATTCTCAGCTTGAACATCTATCCGCAGACACAAAGCCCTGAAAAAATAGAGTTTTTACCAATTTACAGCCGTATCTGAGGTATGGCAATCGATGGTACATAAGAAAATAGCAATCCAATTTCCCCTGATTTTACTTGGGTGTATTCAATATCCATATCGGTAATATTTTCTCTCCCGTTCTGGTTTTCAACTTGATTTTTATGTGTACGGATTTAATTCCTGGCATCGGAACCTGATGGCGTCGATATGCTGAGGTCTTAATTCAATGCCATCTAATACTAAGGTGATCAACCATGTCACACACACTTTATGATCGTTGAGGAATACTAAAATGGATAGAAAATATATTTTAACGAGTTTAAGTTATGCTGTACTTGGTTTATCACTTGGCATATACATGGCCGCCTCACAAAACCACGAGCAGCACGTTACCCATGCTCATATTATGCTAGTCGGTTTTGTCGTTAGTTTTATTTATGCCCTGCTGCACAAGCTATGGCTTAATAACATCCACTCCCGCCTTGCTAATATCCAGTTTTATCTGCACCAATTGGGTTCTTTTGTCCTGTTCATTGGTCTGTTTCTGCTGTACGGTGAATTTATTGCACTCGATACTATCGAGCCTGTTCTGGCCTTTGCCTCAATCCTGGTTTTTATCGGCATGATTACGATGCTGATGATATACCTTAAGTCTAAAAACACATAAAAGCACTTACAACACGCAGAACTTATTGCGATTTATCACATCAAATTAGCTCACTGACGCCTGAATTGCCCTGGCTTTCCCGGCAAGTGCATCGGCATCAAACTTTATTTTAGGAGACTAATGATGAATCGTTTATATCCTGCTGGCCTTTCCCTGGTATTCGCCTCATGCTTAACACCAGTCTTAGTACACGCTGACAACATGCCTGTTCGTGGACCTATACCTTTTACCACCTTCGACAAAGACGGGAACGGCGTTGTTAGTGAACAGGAATTCAATACTGCTCGTGAGGAGCGCCTGAAAAAAATGGCGGAGGCTGCACCTTCTTTTGCCGACCTGGACAGCAACCATGATGGCCAGTTAACTGCTGACGAACTGGCAGCTGGCCGCAAGACGAGAATGGAGGAATTTTATAAAAAGAATGCCGGCATGAGAATGCATATGCCGAGTTATGCCGATTTTGATCTCGATGGTGACGGTAAAATTACTGAGAAGGAGTTCACCGAGGCGCACAACAAACGCATGGACGAACGCACTAAACAGGGTTACATGATGAAAAAATACGGCATGCATTCATTCAGTGATATCGACACAGATGGCAATGGTGAGATCAGTGAACAGGAGTTCGCCACCCATCAGGAACAGTGCCGCATGAGACGAGGTAAATAAATTCAGTATAACGAAGGGGCCAGAATTCTGGCCCCTTCGACTCAAGCTTACTACAGGATAAATCAATTACCAGCCGGTGGCTTCCTTCACGCCCTTACCCAGATCTGCGGGTGAGCGCACTATATGCACTCCCGCCTCCTGCAATGCCGTAAATTTTTCTTCCGCCGTGCCTTTGCCGCCCGCAATAATCGCGCCGGCATGACCCATGCGTTTACCCTTGGGCGCCGTACCACCGGCAATGAACGCGGTGACGGGTTTGGAAACTTCAAGCTTGATAAACTCGGCAGCCTCTTCCTCGGCACTACCACCAATCTCACCGACCATAAGAATCGCCTCGGTCTGTTTATCGTGTTCGAACAGACGGAGTGCATCGATAAAATTCATACCCGGTATCGGGTCACCACCTATACCAATGCAGGTACTCTGACCAAAACCTAAATCGGTCGTCTGTTTCACTGCTTCATAGGTGAGTGTGCCAGAACGCGATACCACACCAACCTTACCAGGCAGGTGAATGGAACCAGGCATAATACCAATTTTGCATTCGCCGGGAGTAATGATACCGGGGCAGTTGGGTCCGATAATTTTCGCCCCGACACTGTCGGCAGCGATTTTCACTTCGAGCATGTCCAGTGTCGGGATGCCCTCGGTGATGCAGACAATAAGATCAAGACCAGCGTCGATAGCCTCGAGCATGGAATCCTTGCAGAATGGCGCGGGCACATAAATCACCGTGGCAGTCGCACCGGTTTCATCGACGGCCTCACGCACGGTGTTGAACACCGGTAGATCTAAGTGTGTTTGCCCGCCCTTGCCGGGTGTAACACCACCAACCATTTGCGTACCGTAGGCTATCGCCTGCTCAGAATGGAACGTGCCCTGCTTGCCGGTAAAACCCTGGCAGATAACTTTGGTGCCTTTGTTAACGAGGACGCTCATGATTTTTTTACCTCGCTAACGATTTTCTCAGCCGCATCGGTCAGACCCGTGGCCGCAATTAAATTGAGACTCGATTCGTTCAACAACTGCGTGCCCCGCTCTGCATTGTTGCCTTCAAGACGCACCACCACCGGCACGTTCAGTTGTACCTCTTCGGCGGCGCCAATAATGCCCTCGGCAATCAGGTCGCAACGCACGATGCCACCAAAGATATTTACCAGTATGCCTTTGACGTTTTTATCGGACAGGATGATTTTGAATGCCTCGGCAACACGCTCTTTGGTCGCGCCACCACCGACATCGAGGAAGTTGGCGGGCTCGCCACCACAGAGTTTGATCAGGTCCATGGTCGCCATTGCCAGACCGGCACCGTTGACCATGCAGCCGATATCACCATCCAGCGAGATGTAATTGAGATCCCATTCCTTGGCGCGGTTTTCACGTTCGTCTTCCTGCGAGACATCGCGCATCGCTAGCAGGTCGGGCTGACGATAAAGTGCGTTGTCATCAATATTAATTTTGCCATCGAGACAGATCAGACCACCGCCTTTGGTAACCACCAGTGGATTAATCTCCACCAGGCTCAGGTCTTTCTCAACAAACATCTTCGCCAGACCGGCCAAGAGTTTACCAAACTGCTTGATCTGGTCACCTTCAAGCCCAAGACCAAAGGCCAGCTGTCGGCCCTGGAAGGGTTGCAGGCCAGTGAGTGGGTTGACCGTGGTTTTAAGAATTTTTTCCGGCGTCTCTTCGGCAACTTTTTCGATCTCGGTGCCACCTTCGGTTGAGGCCATGATAACCACTCGGCGAGAAGAACGGTCGATCACTGCACCCAGATAAAGCTCACGTGCGATCTCGCAGGTCTCTTCAATCAGCACCTGGTTAACCGGCTGGCCATCGTCACCCGTTTGAAAGGTAACCAGGCGTGTGCCTAGCATTTCGCCGACGGTATGTGAGAGTGTTTCACGGTCATCGACCAGTTTGACACCACCAGCCTTGCCGCGACCACCGGCATGCACCTGTGCCTTCACCACCCAGCGGTGGCCTTCAAGTGCGTTTACCGCGTTACTGACATCGGCAACAGACTGCACCACCTGGTTATTCGGCACGGGCAGGCCGTACTGGGCAAAAACTTTTTTCGCCTGATACTCATGTAAATTCATTGCTTACCTTCTTGAGCACTTCCTGCAAAGCACTCTCGTTATTATCGGATGATTTATTATACGGATTTTATTTAACTCTTTATATGAATAGCACGCTTATCAACGGCAAGGGCTGCCTCGTGAATAGACTCTGCCAGGGTTGGATGGGCAAAGATGGTCATCGCAATATCTTCGGCGCTGGCCTGCATTTGCATCGCGGTCACCGCCTGCGATATCAGCTCGGAGGCCTGCGCAGAAAATATATGGACACCGAGCACGCGGTCGGTTTCTTTATGTGCAATTATTTTGACCATGCCTTCGTTATTTCCCATAGCGCGTGCACGACCACTGGCACTCATCGGGAAGACACCAATATTGACAGGTATCGCTTCAGCCTCGCAGGCCTGTTCGGTTTTACCGACCCAGGCAATTTCGGGCTGGGTATAAATCACCGAGGGAATATGGTCGTAGTTCAAGCTGGATACCTGACCCGCGATGCGCTCTGCCACCATAATGCCTTCTTCGGAGGCCTTATGCGCCAGCATCGGGCCACGCACCAGGTCACCAATCGCATAGATACCTGGCACACTGGTCTCGCAATATTTATTGACATGGATAAAGGCGCGCTCATCAAGTTCCAGTTCCATCTCATCACCGAACATGGTGTCGCTATTTGGTTTACGGCCGACTGCAACGATCAGTTTGTCGAATACCACCTGTTGTGCACCACGGTTATCTTCATAGGTGACGTGCACCTCTTTGTTTTTTACAGTGGCTGATAACAGGCGCGCATTGATACGAATATCCAGGCCCTGTTTTTTGTAACTGCGAAATGCTGTGCGTGAAATCTGCTGATCGGCAATTGACAGGAATTCATCCATGGCCTCGATCAGCACCACCTCTGAACCGAGACGTGACCAGACACTACCCAGTTCAAGACCAATAGCACCGGCGCCGATAATGCCGAGCCGTTTTGGTACGGCATCGAACTCCAGTGCACCGGTTGAATCAACGATATATTTCTGGTCGAGCGGCGCCTGATCGATATGCACCGAGGATGATCCGGCAGCGAGAATAATATTCTCCGCTTCCAGCCTTGCCAGTATTTTCTTTTTGCCACGCTCGCGCACAACTACTTTCTTGCCCTGCTCCAGGCGCGCGTGACCATGAATAAAATCAACACCGTTGGCCTTAAACAGCGCACTAATTCCCTGCGTAAGTTCCTGCACTACCTTATTCTTGCGCGCCACCATCGCAGGCACATCAATACTTATCTTGCCGATACCGATACCATGATCCTTGAATTCATTTTGTGCTGCAGCATAAAGATGGGAGGACTCAAGCAGGGCCTTGGAGGGGATACAACCCACATTCAAACACGTGCCGCCTAACAATGACTCGCCCTTGGCGTTATGCCACTCATCAACACAGGCCACTTTCAGCCCCAGTTGCGCACAGCGTATGGCCGCAACATAACCGCCCGGGCCTGCTCCAATTACCACAACATCGTATTGTTTATTCATTTCTTACCCCGCAGATCAGACACCCAGCCACATTCTTGAGGGGTCTTCCAGCATATCTTTTATTGTCACCAGAAACTGCACCGCTTCGCGACCATCAATAATGCGATGATCATAGGACAGCGCCAGATACATCATCGGCAGTACAACAATTTCACCATCGACCACCATGGCACGTTCCTTAATAGTATGCATACCCAGTATCGCACTTTGTGGTGGATTCAATATCGGCGTCGACAACATCGAACCAAAGACACCACCATTGGAAATAGTAAAGGTACCACCGGTAATTTCTTCGATACTCAATTTATTTTCACGCGCCTTCATCGCGTAATCGACAATACTCTGTTCGATTTCGGCCATATTCAGCTCTTCCGCGTTACGCACTACCGGCACCACCAGGCCGTTCGTACCAGAAACAGCGATACCAATATCATAATAACCGTGATAAACAATATCACTGCCATCAATCGAGGCATTTACCGCCGGGAATTTTTTCAGTGCCTCGAGCGATGCCTTAACAAAGAAAGACATAAAACCCAGCTTGGTGCCATATTCTTTTTCAAACCTGTCCTTGTGTTTTGTGCGTAGTTCCATCACCGGTTTCATATTGACTTCATTGAAGGTAGTCAGGATTGCGGCGTTCTGTTGTGCCTGCAGTAAACGCTCAGCGATGCGTGCACGCAGGCGTGTCATCGGCACACGTTTCTCAATTCGCTGGCCGCTGGATTCAATATTAATTTTTACAGCACCCGATTTTTTCGGTGCACTAATAGATGCCGCTTGCGCAGCCGCCATTTTTGGCGCCAATTCGGTATTTTTATTTTCTATAAATAAAAGTACATCCTCCTTGAGAATACGCCCTTGCTTACCACTACCCTTTACCATCGCCGCTTCAATACCATGCTCGCGCATCATTTTTTCTGCTGACGGGCTAATAATAACGTGACTTACTACCTCATCGTTTGATTTTGCTGCTGCGGCTACTGGTTTCGAGATTGAGGTGGCGCTCGCTGTCGTTTTTTCTTTTGTTGCTACAGCGGATTCATTAATAATCGCCAGCACCTGTCCTGCAGTCACCACCGAGCCTTCTTCAAAAAATATTTTTTCAAGCACACCTGAACTTATCGCCGGCACTTCGAGTACCACCTTGTCAGTTTCGAGATCGACCAGATTCTCGTCCTGGCTGATCGCCTCACCCTGTTTCTTATACCAGTGAACGACCACCGCATCGGCTATGGATTCGGGCAACTCAGGTACTTTTATTTCGATACTCATATCTCTGTGCTCATTTTTTTGACAATTACTTTTTCTTTTCCAGTTTCTGAGCTTCAAAAAATATTGCGCGCTCTACCAGCTCAGCCTGTTGAATCGCGTGCAGTTTGGCAGAGCCGACAGCAGGTGCAGAAGATGACTCACGACCGACATATTGCAAATCCCAGTCCTTTTTCAGCGCTGCCCTTATGCGTGGCTCAATAAAATCCCAGGCGCCCTGATTCTTTGGCTCTTCCTGACACCAGACTAGCTGACTGGTTTTAGTGTAACACTTCAACAATGCATTCAGCTCATCTGCCGGGAATGGATAGGGTTGTTCAATACGCACAATCCCAACATTTTCCCGCTTTTCTTCACGGCGTTTTTCCAGCAGGTCATAATAGACCTTACCACTACACAAAATCACGTAATCCACTTTCTTTGGATTGATATCATCGACCTCGGCAATAACCCTCTGGTAATAGCCAGTTGCCAGATCATCAAGTGAGCTGACACATAACTTGTGACGCAATAAACTCTTCGGCGTCATCACGATGAGTGGCTTGCGACTATTACGCACCATCTGCCTGCGCAAAAGATGAAAGATCTGTGCCGGCGTTGATGGTACACATACCTGCATATTTTTCTCTGCACATAATTGCAGAAAACGTTCGAGCCTGGCCGATGAGTGCTCTGCGCCCTGGCCTTCAAAACCATGCGGCAACAACATAGTCAGACCACAGGCCCTGCCCCACTTATGTTCGCCCGCTGAAATAAACTGATCAATCACTACCTGTGCGCCGTTAGCAAAATCACCAAACTGCGCCTCCCAGATCGTCAATGTTTTGGGATCGGCTGTCGCGAAACCATATTCAAAGGCAAGTACGGCGAGCTCTGATAGCAGTGAATCAATCACCAGAAAATTATTTCTATCTTTACCGATACTTCTAAGCGGCACAAAGGCCACGCGTTTATTCTGATTATGCAGCACTGCATGACGATGAAAGAAGGTACCACGACCACTGTCCTGCCCGGACAGTCGCACTGAGTAGCCATCATTGACCAATGTGGCATACGCCATAATCTCGGCATACCCCCAGTCGATCGGCAGGCCGCCAACACTCATCTTATGCCTGTCGGCAATAATTTTTGCCACGCGCGGGTGCAGCACAAATCCATCGGGTAGCTGTTGCATGGTATCACTGAGCTTGCGCATAACATCGACCGCAACACCGGTATCTACATCTTCCAGTGATGAGCAGACCGTGTATGGCGCCCAGTCAACCAGCTCTGTGGCATCTACCTGATCATCCGGTACCTTGTTCTCCACGATACAGTCACCTGCCTCTAGTATCTTGCGCACCTCAGCCACCATCTGCTCGGTCTTCTCCTGCGTGATACTGCCTTCACTCACAAGCTTCTGAGCATACAGCTGACGTGTTGTTGGTAAGACGGCAATTTTTTGATACATCATCGGCTGCGTTGCCTTTGGTTCATCCGCCTCATTGTGTCCGTGCCTGCGATAGCAGAACATATCGATGACTACATCTTTCTTGAACTTCATGCGGAAATCCATGGCGATGCGGGTGACGCGTACCACCGCTTCGGGGTCATCACCATTGACATGGAAAACCGGCGCATCCACTATTTTCGCCACATCAGTACAGTAATTTGTTGAACGCGCATCTTTCTGATTACTGGTGGTAAAACCAATCTGGTTATTGATGATGATATGTATCGTTCCCTTGGTTGAATAACCTCGTGACTGTGACATCTGCAGAGTCTCCATGACCACGCCCTGACCCGAGAACGCGGCATCACCGTGTATCTGTACCGGTATCACCTGAACACCTTCGGCATCGCCACGCCTGAACTGGCGCGACCGAACTGAGCCTTCAACCACGGGGGCAACAATTTCAAGGTGTGAGGGATTAAACGCCAGCGCCAGATGCACCGGACCGCCGGGTGTACTCATATTGGATGAAAAACCCAGGTGGTATTTCACATCGCCAGTAAGTTCTTTAACCTGTTTGGTACCTTCAAATTCACTAAATAACTCGGCCGGTGTTTTCCCCATGATATTAACCAGCACATTCAAACGACCACGATGTGCCATACCAATAACAACTTCCTTCACACCCTGAGATCCAGCATGCCTTACCAGCTCATCAAGTAGTGGTATCAGTGACTCGCCACCTTCCAGTGAAAACCGTTTCTGCCCAACATATTTTGTATGCAAGAATTTTTCCAGGCCCTCAGCTTCTGTTAGTTCCAGCAGAATATTTTTTTTCTCTTCAATACTTAATTCTGAACTATTGGCCGCACCTTCTATGCGTTGCTGTATCCAGCGTTTTTCTCCTGTGGCCAGAATATGCATATATTCTGAACCAATGGATCCACAATAACTCTTCACTAGTGTGCTAAAAATATCAGCGAGCGTTGCGCTATCCGGCCCATAAAGTGAACCCGTTTCAAATTCCGTATCCAGATCGCTCGCACTCAACCCATGGTATTCAAGTGCCAGCTCTGCAATATTGTCGCCTCGTGACGGCTCCAGTGGATTTATTCTGGCCTGTTGATGCCCACGAAAACGATAGGCATTGATCAATTGCAGCACGTGAACCTGTTTCTGTTCCTGCTCAACGATATAGGCCTTCGATGGTGCCGAGGCATGCTGATGCTCTCTGGCCAGGGCTTTGAAATAATCACGCACTTCATCATGGGGAATTTCATGCCCGGAGGCCCCGTTACCCTTTCCTACTTCAGGTAACTGATCAAAAAATGTCCGCCATTGTGGATCGACTCCATCAGGATCCCTAAGGTAATTTTCATAGAGCGCTTCAAGCCAGGCCGCACTGCCACCACTTAATTGTGAACTGTCCCACAGTTCCTGCATGCTTAAGCCAACGGACTGCTCCATTTTTTACAAATACCTCTTAATGTTTCTCTCAATTGTAGAAGTCGTTCACAGAATGCGCAGCAAACTAAGCCTATATTAATCAGTAAGCAGTTAATCAATACATATAGGAGTTATATTATGTTACGGGAAATCTCTTCAACTCGCCAAAACAATAGCAGCAAACTAAAGCGCTGGTTTACTGATGCCAATATGGATTTGTTTGTCTGGTTTAAGGATCAGGTACCAGTGTGCTTTCAGTTTAGCTATAACGATACAGCACAGGAACACGCGATTAGCTGGCATATTAACCACGGCTTCGACCATCATCTGATTAGAAACAAAAACTACCGCACTCAATACAGATTACCCGCATCGACTTCGACGACTGGCTTTATCCCAGCACGAGCTGCGCATTTTTTTGTTCAGGCCAGTGAGCACATCGAAACATCCCTTGCTGATTTTATTTTTGCACGCCTTCTCGAATATCCGGGTGAATCTGTAGCTTACTCAGATCAGGCACTTGTTTCATAAGATTATGAATGGGCTGAAATAGTGGCTCTGGTAGATCATCATAAGGAAACCACTGCCAGCACCGACACTTCTCCGGCTCCATCACTACGGGCTCACCTGGTAGGCAGGCCGCTGTGACATATAAAGTAAGGTAGTGACGCCCAGCCATGGCAAGCATCTCATCGGAATAACCAGCGTGGCTGGCATTAGCAATTTTAAGACCAGTCTCTTCAAATACCTCGCGGGCA
>Ga0224501_10002052_pt1 | contig 15708 bp, 13 predicted proteins | sample SF_Oct11_sed_USG_4_FD_169105 | JGI IMG/M metagenome (GOLD analysis project Ga0224501, IMG submission 169105) | Sediment microbial communities from San Francisco Bay, California, United States - SF_Oct11_sed_USGS_8_1 | ecosystem: Environmental > Aquatic > Marine > Sediment | place: USA... | reverse complement strand
CTGCTACAACAACAACTACTACTGATAGTAATAATAATACTAATAATAATAATAATAACACCAATAATAGAGATAATAATAATAATAGTACTAATAATAATTATTATTATTATCATTATTAAGCCTATTCACCCGGTGCTAGACATCTCGTTACTAGGGATTTATTTTTTATTTTTTTATTAGTTTTTGGTCAGACGACCATCAAAAAGTTGGTCATGCTGGGGAGCTGTTTGGATTTTTTGTGCGTCTGGGAAATATAAACTATTCAGGCGCCTGGCTAAGCGAACAGAGACAGCCAACTACTTTCCAGCCAATCAGAACTGACATCCGGTTAGTATTGCATTAGTTAGCTCGAATATGGACACCACCGGTACTAAAACTTTCACTAGTGAGTGGGTACTATTTGGTCGGCTGATTATTACAATGTGAGACGTCTGGACTGGGTGCTGTTTGCCTGCTTTTATTATACTCAGACGCCTCTTTAGTGGGACTATCGAACGTCTAGCACCGGGCGAATAGGCTTATAATAATAATAATAATAATAATAGTAATGATAATAGTAGCATTAGATAATCATGATTATTATAATTGAAAATCAATCAAAATAAACAATTAAAAATTCTTATTTATATTATTATTGTCATAACAATTTTTACTTTTATTTCATTATTTTGTTTGATCAGCTGTTAAATCTTGGATGCACTGGTTGATATAATCAGGCTGGAGGGCAAAGAGTGAGTGGCTTCGGGGGTAAGCAGACTAGGCATTCAAACAGGGGTCCCCAGTTTGGTTCGTACAAAAATTGTTGTATTTTTCAACAACCTTGTTGGCTTCGGAAAGGGGAATTAAATAAAAGAGCCCCATGCTTCTCTATGGGAGCCTCAGGTGGAATGGAAATTTCTGCTAGATACTCAACCCGAAAACTGCTAAGTTGACTAGACTAGACCAAGTTCTGCACCATTCATGAACCATGTTGAAAGCAAGGATTTTGCATTAAGATTGTTATTCAGGTAAGATAAAAATAATCTAACCTTGAGCTAAACCAAGCTCTTTTGTTGTGGAGATAAAAAAAAACTATTACCAGGCAATATGGCAAAATCATTAGCAGTTGGTGACATGACTTCCATTGTAGTTTGTAGATGACACGGATAGCTCCAGTGAAGAAGGGATCGACTTAACAGTGCCATCTATGGTATCCGCCCAACTGTGACCGTGGATCGAGGTGTCTGCTAGATGACACCAGAGTGGGGGCGATGAGGATGAATATGTTTTTGGGCCAAAACATCACTAGAAAATAACAACCATTATACAAGCTTTGAGAGAAGTGAAATGCAATACCTGCCAATGACAGCGAGTGAAGACCTTGTCAAGGGTGACTTATGCTCATGGCCATGGGATCGCAACTCTGCGTTGACAGGGGTACTGACCGCAACACTGTGCCAGTTGCCAAAGTCATAAGTGGAGTGGTCGGCTTGCTAAAGGCCTGTAACAAAGAATAAATGCCAGTTGTCCCCGGGAGCAATCTCACAAGAGCTAAATTGTTACTCGAAGGTTTTACTGACTGACCTACGCTGCAATAAGATAGTCATCCCGGAACGCAGCCCTTATTATTATGTAAGAATGTCTGGCATCTGCATGAGGCCATCATTCTTAGGTTGTATTTTCACATTTATTTCTTTATAAATGGTAAAATATGTACATGACCGAGGTCACCCTTATCCAGGTTAAGTACACGTGAACTATATGGAGCGGCAGATTTTGTATCCCTCATTGCGAGGAGCGTAATATGCATGTTTATCACAGAAAGGCATTCCAGTCTTATCCCATATACCAGCCCCTCTATCCAGGTGACCTGGTTCTTTGATACATGCCAGAGTTGGGGTGAGAGATGTAGTAGAGAGAAGGGTACTTGATTTGTTAACTCTTCCCGCTCTGGGTGCCGAAGGGCCATGTCACCTGGCTAAGCCAGTTTTCACTCTGCTGGTCAGTTGTGTTCTCCTGCAGAATCTTATAGATTATACTTTCAGACCAATGCAAAGCCATATTTTTAATCATTTGATTTATTATAAATTGTGGTATTACTTTCCAAATAAAATGTGTTGACACTATTTTTCTCTTGGCTATCTGATATTTTGTTTCATTTTACCTCAGACTGTAAGATCACATGGGTAAAGGGGTGGGCGAGGAGAATACCCTCTAAGAGACTAAAACAGTAAAGCCTATGTTAACAACTTAAGCATGAAGTCCTTTCGCCCTGTATTCAAAGGGTGAAGCGATGTGGATAGCATTGAACCTGGTTCACCGCCCGGTATCCACTATCCACTAAAGAAACTTCCAACAAAAGTGCCTAGGAGGCATACTTAGAATCAGATGTTACCAGAGGGTGACCAATAAAGAGATTTCGCCTCTCAGCAAGCAGAATGATGCGATCTGAATGGCAAAGCATCGAGATGGAGGCACATGGGACACGCCCTAAGGAGTGGGAAGCACCCTTATGTTAGTCTGGGATGGGCTCCTGAAAAGGGAGGCCGAAGGACACGTGGAGAAGAATATCTCTAAAGAGACTGAGAACAGCTGGCATGGAATCTTGGCAAAAAGCAGCAGTGGTGGCACCTGGCCGGAACCGCTGGAGGCAGAATGGCGAAGATATGCTGGCGGTGCTATACGGACAGAACCGTCCAGCAAATTAAGTCAGTAAGTCAAACTCACCCATTTGGTCCCGAAGACGAGATTGAATGATGTGAAAGTCGATGGTGATAAACTGTTACCGACAGACATGCATGAGGTGTGACCATGTTTCTCCGCAACTCAAATGAGCAGTTTGGGCCATTCGAGTGTTATCAAGTTTTGTTTCCCGGAACTGTTTCTGTTCACAAGATCTTTCAGATTAGCTGGAAAGCCAATCTTTAGGAGAGGCTATAATACTATCCTTGCATTGCCAGTACGAACTTGTCTACTACAGAAAAGGACTATAATATTTATAATCACCATTGGAGGCGAGCCTTCTATTTAACACACCTTCTGTACTATAATAATGATAATTGCATTAAGTGGATGTGTACATGTGCGACCCACGTGCATGATAGCACATCCATGATGAGCCAGGCGACCTCACATGTAGGGGTAGTTTGGCCTGTCGAGTCTCTGGGTCTATCTCCCCTAAGCCATGTTGTCATCAAAAATCCACGTGTGTGACGGACTGCCCAAGTGACTGATATTTATGCTACTCTTCAAGAATGTCTGCAGAATTCATACTACAAATAAGTCATGAACTTCAAACTCCCACTGATCACAGTCATGGAGTAGTCAACCTCAGCATGGCAGGTACGGTACTAATGTAAGGTGGGCGGACTCATTGGTAAATCACTAGGCTAGCAACCTAAAGAACCTGGATTCGAATCCTGGTTACAACGGGGTGAGAAGACAACTGCTAATAGAATGTGAGGTCAGCTAAAAAGTGCTGCGTGTAGACAATGCTTAGTAGATTAACTGAGCATCTGAACCCGAAGTATTATTGTGGGTAGCTAGCGGTGCCTGTCACAGGTACTTCTTTATGACATCATAAACCACAAGGCATTGTGGGGTGGGACCTCATACAGTGGTACGGGTATTAAGGCTCGCTAAGAGTGTGAAGTAATCCTCTCAATACAGCGTTGAGTTATGGCAAGTTCCCGTTAAAATTGTGAGCTCCTCACATCAATCCTAGCCCAAAACAAAAGTGAGCCTCATTATTAGGTGGAGCATATACACTCACTAGAGGTGCTCATGAAACAAAATACTATCTTTCTGAGACCTTAACCATGTTGGTGAGGGAGTCGGAAAAGAACAATAAACCCAGCCTGTGTTCCTCTTACCCCCATGTAGGTGATCACAGAAGAACCTCTTCAGACATCTCCTCACTGGGAGATAGTGACTTTGATAATTTTCTCTATGGAATTACACAAGGCTGTTTAGCCAGCGAGGAAGGACAACTCTCACCCAACTATTTGGCTTCAAAAACAGTACCCTCCACTGATCAAGCGAATCAAGGTGAGACAATCCTAAACGGAATGGAGGCCACTGTATGCTAATAATGGTTGTACTTCGGTCTACCTTTCAACCAGAGTTTTTCTATTTGTTGTAGGTATTGCGCAGTCTTAATTCACTTAATCCCACTGCTTGCCCCAGCCATTTAGCAGAGACAATTCTGTTGCTAGACTGTATGATTTTTGTCATAGCTGAAGACTAGATTCATAAATGTGCATCAAACACTCCAGTACAACCACAAGACATCCACAGCATTTATCATACAGTTGCCTTCATGGCGACAACCACAATTCGCGCCAACCACTGCTGCACTATTTTCTGTGCAATTTTCAATCGGAGGTGGAAAACACAGCCAATAAACATTGAACTTATTTGTGCTGTAAGCTGTAAGTGAAGAGAGTATTGCAGTGTAGTCTTCTGTTATTTTGAAGGCAGCGAGAGAGCCAGCACATCATTTCTATCTAATGTGGCCCACGGTGTTTCTTCTGATCATTGGGGTTTTTCATACACTCAGAGCACCATGTGGCCACCTGCCAACCATGCGATGGGTGCAAAGCCTAAAATACGGCCTACACATCCTCAAAAGGTCAAGGACATTAACTCACATGCCGAAGGTAAACAGACATAAACGCTGCAAGGTCGACAAGTCCTTGGCTTGAGATCAGCATCTAAACAACTAATAGGCTGAGTATCAGTATAGAACAACCGAAACCCAAGTACAAGGCCACTAAAGTGAACATGGTCAAAATTATAACCCGCTTATATCTCACGTTGTTATTTCCTGTGTGAAGTCATGGGGTTTGCTACATTGTCAACAGTGTAGGAGGCAGTATCAGATCTCCGGACAGAATTATGTTCGAATATACTTCCTTTCATCTTCATCTTTCTCTGGGCTTTGAACCCAGAATTGAATTGGCTGTACAGAAGTTGCGAAAATTACTCTAGCTATTGAGACTAATCTATTCATTAACTTTGAGTAAAACTAACTCACTATTAACTCATGTATAGGTGCTGCAGATAACCTTGGTATTACCTCCCATAGATAATCCTCGTGGCGGAATTCCCCTTTTCACAAGTCCTGATTTACTGAAGTGGAAGAGACCAGGAGAGACTAATGTCACTTGGGAATCATACGGTAATTGTGTGAATGATGGCAAAACGAGGCCTATTACAGCTGACAGAGAAAGGAAAAGGAAACCAGGCTCTCCTATGGTGAGTACACTCAATAAAATGATGCGCTGGGAGTCCAATTTATCAATTTCACTATTGATTTCTTACTTGATTGACTGATTGATTGATTTATTATTTGATTGATTGGTTGATTGAATGGTTGATTGATTATTGATTGATTGATTGACTGATTAATTGATTATTGATTGATTGATTGACTGTTCGATTAATTAATTGATTGATCGATTGATTGATTGATTGATTGATTGATTGATTGATTGATTGATTGATTGATTGATTGATATTTTAATCAAACATGATCAGTATATCTGCTATCCAGAGAAGAATCACCGAGGCACAGCGATTGTTTTGTGAACAAATTCTCGCCAGAGATGATAGCACGAGAAGCAATGATTTGGTAGCCACGTCACAGATCAATGCTTCTGACGATTTGAATGCTGATCGCAGTGATAATGATGAGGAGGGTAGTCTGTCATTTGTCTCTCTTAGTGAGACCTCAAGCCTGTACGAAAAAGATGCAGATGAAAAGAGTGAGAAATGTAATAATATACAGAGGGACGATTTCTCGACACTCGCTATGATTACGTCGGAATATTTAAATGCCTCTGGTATGGAGACAAGTGGAAGCTGTCAAAAGGCGTACAGCACTAATTCTCTGGTTAGCCATTTGAATAAACGAGATAAGAATGATGTGACTTTTGAGGTAGTAGTCAAGGGTGGAAAGATCAGGCCAGAAGATGTTGCTCTCCTCAAAGAGACTTTCTCAGCCATCAGTGAAAACCTGAGTTCAGACGTAAAAATTAAAGACTCGACCTCAGGCAGCTCCTTCTCCATGATGCCGAATATAGGGGCTTCATTATGGGAAAGGGAAATAAATTCATTATCCCGAACCTATGGATTCGTCCCCTCTCAACCAACTTTGACAATATCGCCGAGTAGAAATTTACTAGAGCATGGCTTGAATCAAAATAATGCGCGAGAGGAGAAACAAAAATATTTCGATACTCGGCTGTTTGATGAGATTTTGAATAGAATCTGGGACCCGAGACCATCAGCGCAAATAGAATGTACGGAGAAAGATCATATGGCTCGGCCTGATAAGGACACTCCAGAGATACTAAGGAAACTTCAAACACCTCCTGAGTGAGTCAAAAACTAATAAAGCACAGAGTTTATATGAATGGTGACTGTGTGTGGTCGCCGAGCTGAAAGTGACATCAGTCTCAGGAGCGCCAGCAGTGGGTAGCGTTAATGTTGTCATACCACACAGTGATGGTTGTCATATAAACTCCTTTACATCACTGCTCCAATGTGAATGATGGGTCAGCATAATGAATCTGCAATGCTTCTGTTTTGTTACAGGGCAACACACATTTGTGTGCCCGGAAACATAACTTCAATTTGAAAATCTTATTTTACATGGATAATTTAGATATTACTTAAAGGTCATTTAAAGGTGCATTCAGACTAGATGGATTATCCGGTCGGTAAGGCTTACCGATCGAATTGTTCATCGGTAGCCGATCGGTAAAGGTCAATCGGTAGGATTTGAGCTCTTTGGCGATCAGTCAAAACCTGCCAATGATCCGTATAGCTTAGCCAATCAGAATCAAGCAAATGCAGTGACCAATAATCTGCAACTTGACAAGAAATTATCATTTCTCACCTTTTATCTTGGCTCGATTCCAGGACATCATAGCAAAAAGCAGTCGTAATTACTTAAAAACGTCACACCGGAAATGCGGTACTCCGCACAAACTACCTACCGCGATGCTATTGGTCAATATTTGATCAGTCGTAATGCAGATAAGCTACAATGTAAAAGCCTGCGGAAAGACAATAGGGACATTGTATCGGTTAGTTTTCTACTCAGAATCAGTAAGTCATATACCGACCGGATAATCAGTCTAGTCCGAAAGCACCTTCATACATTAAGATCCATGACCATTAGGGATTCTTCTAAGTCAAACAAAGGTAGACACCAGAAACAGATTCCAACAGTCAATAGGCAGTCCAGGTTTGAAAAAATCAATTAGTCCTTTGAATGTGTACCTCATAACAGGGATATTTACCATGCAGTCGCAATTCAACCTAGATATGTTCCAAATGCACAATCTTTGTCAGTGTGGAAATTGAGACAAAAATTAATGGAAAGATCCAGTGAACAGAAATGATTGCTTATTTGTTCCCATATACGAAAACCTTTCAAATACATGTAAAATCCATATATTTTGTACAAACGAGGAGACGTGCCTTTCCATACATGCATAGATTTACATATTTGTGCTACAACATGGGGTATAAGACGACTTCTCTTTTTTACAACAGATTTTGTCATGCAACCATCAAAGACGCTGTAACAGCATCAATGATTTACTACCATCAACTTCGTCGTCTGGAAGATAGCTTGCCAACCGAACTTAGATTTCTTACATCAGCTGACATTGTGTATGAAGTCAGCACTAAGGGTGACTACATTGAACTGGGTGAGTGGCCCGTTCGTAGACTGAACAATAGGAACCATGAACGCAATGTCAAACAATGAAGGCTTGGAGTTTATTCATGGTGTAACATTCTCTAAAATCAAAGACATGTTTTCCTGAGGGCTTTAGACTTACCGGTTTTACTTCACAATTCCAAAGCAATTATTTTAATCCCCGCACCAAAGAGCAGCGAAATCTGTTGGTGTGTCTTTTCAGACAAATTAATGTCTTCTTATCTGTGTATAATTCAGTCAAACATCCTGAATATCTTGAGGATTATTTTAAGAAACATATTTTACATAATTCTTTTATACCAGCATGACAGAGGTGATGCGGATTTTTTAAGTACCGAATGTAGGATGAAGTGACATTTTGAAAAATGTGTACCTCAAAGCATCAGACTTTTGAATGCCATTTAGAGAATACGGAATCTTAAGCTATGAGTATGGAACATGATTCTGAAACTAGTCAATGGCTAAGAGCATGCTAATAACCATGTGAAAAAACACTAGGGTAGCTCAATGACTCTAAGAATATGAGTTCAAACTTTAGTCATGCAGAACGTTCACTGTAAACTAGTTCCACATACTCTTATAATTTCTATAGCTCCCATATGCCAACGCAACAAGCCTCAGGGCTAAAAGGCCTGTTAGATATGTAGGATGGCCAAATGCCCGCATAGAACAATAAAAAAATCCTTTTCATCTTATTTTTATTTACACAGGGTGTAGAGGAACCAGTCGCGTGTTTCTTGGCCGTTTTGTGTCAACTAATGAGTATGTTGCTATTAAAGTGAAGAAAGAGGATGTGGCAGTGAAAGAAGCTCGCTTCTGTCAGTATCTTCGCGGGATGAAAAATATACCAATATACTATGGGCTTCTATCTATCACGAAGCCAGGGTCTCTAGGAATCATCCATGAGTATATTGGGACAGGCCTAGACGGTATGCATTAACTGTTATCACAAAATATGAATCGGTATGGTAATTCGGGTTGAAGGGATAACTCAGTAGCTCGAGCACTCGACTCTGAATCGGCTCAGGTGCTAGCTATGCCGTGCTCCCATTGTGATTATGAGCTGCTCGCACAATTCCTAGCTTCTATCACTTCATACCCATCATCAGGAGTCTGAGTAGAATAATACAGAGGTTGCGGAATTGCGTACCCCACTCACACTTCAATAGGATAATTGTTTTATCGCCTTAATTTACATACATGTATTGACTAATCTCGCAGTACTGAACTTCAAACGTTTGCGTGTAGTTGCATAATCATGAAGCTTTTCTAGTCTCTTTGGCAATAGAGTTCTTGGTTTGTTCCTCCTGATTGTTTAGTAAAATAAACAAGCACAAAGCTGCCCACTCCACTAAGCATTTAATGCACAATTAAGATTGTCAGTGGTCATCCATTCGGGCCACGAATAGCTATGCGAATTGTTTTTATTTGCTCAAATTAACGACCCGCAAGATTTAAGAGGCTTTTTAATATCCTATATACCGGCCTCCACTGCCACAGATAATAAGTTGTAGTTTCATTGATATGAATAATCTGATGGATTTGTGGCAGTACAAGCCTGGCCATGCAAAGACTCTCATTTGCAATATCAGAATGGCCCATTTTCATTGAACTCTTTGTAATTTTGTGGAAGAGTAAACGACTCCATGCATTGCAAGGGCACTAATGAAGAGTTGCTAGCTCTTTGATATTTCTAAAGAAATAAAAACTCCTGTAGCACTTCTGTGTAGTTTACAGAATTTCATGACTTTACTGATGACGTAGTAAGTCTCTACTTTGTGACTGGCGATCACCGACCATATAATTCATACCAACGGATGATTGTTTCATTTTATTTTCAGGTTCGGACATTCGTTGTAGAGATGTGGGCGCCATGATGGCCTATGAGAGGTCCAGAAGGTGTTCGGAAGGCCGGTACTTGAGTCAGTATCAGTGGCTAGATTTGTGCATCGCCATCACAAAGATAATTTCTGACATGCATGCTCAAAATGTTGTGGTTAACAACGTAAATGACAGAAATATAGCGTTGAGGTATGTGGGGGAATATAATAAGATAAGGACAAGACACAAAACATCCTCGTATATATCTGAGTGTTTAATTTATCTTCACTTCCCTCTGAGGTGTTTTGGGATATGGTACTGTGTAAGACGGATACAGTACCCTGCAAGACGGATATGGTACCCTTTAATAAGGCCGGATACAGTACCCTTTAATAAGGTCGAATACAGCACACTTTAATAAGGTCGAATGCGGTACCCTTTAAGAAGGTCAGATTCGGTACCGTTTAATAAGGTCGGATACGGTGCCCTTTAATAAGGTCAGATCCGGTACCGCTTAATGATAAGGTCGGATACGGTACACCCTTTAATAATAAGGTCGGATACGGTACCCTTAAATAATAAGGTCGGATACGGTACCCTTTAATATTAAGGTCGGATACGATACCCTTTAATAATAAGGTTGGATACGGTACCCTTTAATATTAAGGTCGGATACGGTACCCTTTAATATTAAGGTCGGATACGGTACCGTTTTTGTCATCACCATTGCGTTTGCTAGGACCCGAGCCACTGAACCGCATGCAGCTGCTTTTGGCAACAGTCTTTTTCGCATCGCAGACACAAAACCCGATTAAGCAACTGCACCTATTTCTGTATTTCGTGTACTAATTCAGATGGTGCATGGTTACTTGTGTTATGTCTTTAGATTGGAGTCTGATAGATGGGTACCGTACATCCTTGACCTGTCTCAATGTGAAAACGAAGGACACACAACTCCTATAGCAGATAATTCAGAGGAGCTAAAGGCTCTTTTCTCTCAAACTGGGTGAGTATCTGCATAGTGAGCAGGTTACTTCACCGAAGGCCAATCGGTTAGTAAACAGTGTAATAGCTGGGCTTTGGGCTATAAATCTCGGGTTTGTTCCACCTTTCTCTTACGAAAAACTCTCGTCGGCTTCGTATTGCGAATGAATAAAGGGGCTATCTTTTCTAAGGAGCAACGGGTTGTAAGAAGAAGTCCCTAACGCTTGACTCACCATGGGAAATGCTGAATCAAATAAATCAGTGGGCCAATTTCATCATAACTCTGGACAGTTGTTCTGTCTTGGAGATGTGAAGTTGCTTTCACTTTACCAAAAGTAAGACGTTTCAGTCGGTGCTTGGGGTGACATTATGCCCTCATCCCACCACATACCAGAAAACCAGGTCACTTGGCTTATGTTCATCATGGCATGATTGGTGTCTTGAATTCTCACGTATACAACAGAATATTTCTTATATCTGAATATAGCCATGGGGTATCGGGTGAGCTCAGGGCACTGGGCTGGCAATCACAAGAACAGGTTAGTACCTGAATGCAGTGGGCCGCTGTTGTATGAGCTTAAAAATCAAGCCTCGCTCTATAAGGCGGAGCATTGGATCAGGCTTACATGCTGGGGTGCTCCATGCTAAGCAATAATTGGTGAAAAACTCAGCACCTTCCCTATCACGCTCAAGGGGTCATACCAAAATGGCATTACGGTATTATGATAATGGTAGGCATGTTTATACACGGGTTTTCTGTAGAATCCATGCTCCTGAGTTGGAAAGAGGAGATAAACGCTCAATGTCTTCTGATATATTCAGTCTTTGCTTCTTGCTATCTACAATTCAAAGCGAAACTGGGCTACCTAGAAATGACACTGTGGAACAAGGTAATAGCTGAAATTACAGGAAACTAGCAGATTAAATTGGATTGGCATCAGACGGCATGATTGTAGTTTCAACCCCAGCCCGCCATTCGCTCTCTGTGAATGTGAGCTCTTCACATAAATTTGATGGGGTGAAGCGTTGACACTGATTACATGCGGTGATCCATGCTCAGCTGTATGGTTAAACAAAGTAGTATACCACCCGAGCAGCATCTCCATATAGCACTGAAGACTTGATTAACTCGGAATTAACCCATAATACAGTATGAGTGTAGAAACCAGGAACTGAACTGTCAGTAATGAGGAGTATGCGCTGACAATGTGTGCATTGTATACACAAATGATTGACCCGACTACAGCGTATTATTGGAGGCTGATTGGTTGTATTCATTGAGTCGGTTCCAGCACTACAGTGCTACATGACCTGATGACCTGATGGCCAGCAAACATGACTTAAATGAACAATCGGTTGCTTAGATGAAAAATTAAAGGTTATCCCTAAAGGTTAGCCAATGGCTGTATGAGGAAGTGGCTGTTAGATAGCTGCGGCTTGTGTTGGTGACTATGTAACTGCAGTTTGGTGCCACTTCTCTTCCTCACCTCACCAACTCTGAAGAGAGTCAAGTACCAATTCCCTGTTGGGTGAACAGAGATTTCGTATGAAATCCCATGCACGAGCTTGCTTTGAACCCAGGATAATGTTCAGCACTCGCACTCTAACCACCCCGCCACAGCACCCGCCTCAAATGAGATGCGACCAAGATGATATATGAATTGTTCTGTTTCTTACTGGTTGTTTTCCCCTTCCTCATAGGCGTGCATCAGAAGCCATCTCGTAGACCCAAAGTTAATGAGTTACTGCGTACCCTTATCATTCAGAGAAGCCATTATGTTGCTGAGAAACCAACGCTTCGTCATGAAGATCCCCACGCACGGAGGGAAAGAAGAGATGCATCGGTAGTGTCCCCTAGTGTACTGAATCGTGCCTGATCTCTGCCCATACTATCGATTTAAAATGCTGTTACCTCACCTCTGTTTTGAAAAAAACAAGCCTCAATGTTGGTAATGAACCGCTTAATTGTGGTGCTCCATGCCAAGCCATAACTGCTGGAAAAAGAACCATTTACACAGTCATTTTCACCATGATAGTCAAGAGGATATGCATAGAACAAACTCTATTAACGTCACTGTAAATTTTGCATAAACGTTTACTACTCTGACCAATCGCTTGCTCAGTCAGCTTAATGCAGAGTTGTTTGACCTTCAGGAGGTAATACAACTCGAGTTGCAGTCCCTAGCCGGGTGATTGATTCCCCATGTCACGGGTGGTGGGGACAACATCGCCGTGTTACCTGTTTATTGAGCTACAACCAAGGGGAGGACTCACACTCAGCGCAGCGAGAACTCAGGCTGGGACCGAAGGATGGTGATCATAATATCGCTGAGTTAAAATCATAGATTTAGTTTATCTCACGCACCATTTGGCTCTAACTAACTGGAATCTAACAAATTGCATTGGAAGCTAGTGAGAACATCTTCATAGAATGAGATAATATTATAAGCTATTTCAGAAGACTGAAATTTTATTATATACAGCCAGTGCAGGTCTTAGGTTATATACAGAATATAGTGTAATTGTCTTTCTCGATCCTGTTTGAAGATTATATTTGGGAGGCTATTAGCCCATATAAATTAATACTACCTCCTTACAACAATTAGGTTACAGACTATCAAAATGAGGCTAATGCTACCTTCTTTTGAAAAGCCACTTTTCATCCCCTAACAATTCAGACAACCGTTTATTGAATGGAGCATACAGCAAGTCCAATATTTCTATTGTAGATGGCAGCACAGGTTGCTTCCCAGGAAGTTTTATTTTTTCTTCATCTATAGTCATTCGCATTTGCAGTCCGAAGAAGTTACGGATAATTTCGCCATGCTTTCTCTATAAAAAGCATTAAAAAAATGTAGTGGTCTGCTCAAGGGAAGACAATCACTTGTGCCAAACTTGTACAGGGATATAAAACTCCTTACTTCCATTACTAGACCAGTACAACTGCGCCAATCTCGTAACCGCAGTTGTTACAGAGTTGTTCTCCCCTACACCAAGTATTCGCACCCATAGACATGCATATGTATGCATTATTAAGAGATCTATGGTTGCACCTACCTCATCTTGGAGATATTCCTCCCAGTTGATTACATAGATTTGCTCTCTAGGTATAAATTTCAGCAGTTCCATCAGATGAACTACATATAGGCTATTTCGCATCTCATTCTGTGAAATGGAAATATTGCATTTTCGGACTCGGTAACATGCATGGCTCTCTAATTCTGTTAGTTGCACCGCAAATCCCTGTGCTGATTGAATGCCTTCAATGTAGTTTTCTGGGTTAATAGGTGGATTTGTGTGCTCACGACCAAAGTTTTTGAAAAGATTTCGGTCGCGAGCATGCAAACACACGGTCACGGTGAGGAAACGCTTTTGAGTTCAGGATGGACTTTGATCGGATCAGAGTTGTCCTCTCCCAACTTAAACTCATCGGTTAGAGCTGAACGATCGTTCGTGATTCGTTATCTCAATGTAGTAATCAAGCCTCTTTGCGGTAACCTTGATATTTGTCTAAACAACTACTTTCAGTCGCGGAATTCTGTTTGCGTGCTTTCGGTCGCAGATCATGACCGGAAGTGAAATATGCTCTTTTTGATCGCGCTTTTTGGTCGCGCTCTTGAGCAGTTTAGCAGAAAGACCCGAGCATGCAAATGCACCTAGTGTGTCAAAGAGGAGACAACTCTGCAGGGTGGAAGACAGAGATTCCCTACAGTGCAGCAGAGCTCGCATAGCAGCTATAATGGCTGTAGCGGGTAGTCATGCTATGAGAATGAGTTTCTCACATAATTCCTGTAGCGTCTACCACTCCAACAAGCCTCAGGCTTAAGAGACATAGGATGGTCTAATGGCAAAATAATAAAAAACTCCAGCTGCTTCAGTGTACAAACACACCTCCATGTTGTGTAAAGATGCTGGCTTGTTGTATAAACAATAAAGTTCATGATGAACATCGAGACATCTCTGTAGTCTGTGCGCCACCTCTGTGAGCACACTGTGTACAAACAGGTCAGTAAACAGTTCTGTAGAGACTCCTGTGAAAATCCATCCCATTTTGTGTGCCTCATATAGCTCAGAGATGACCCTGTAATCCCAATGAGAACAAAATCGGAACTGGAGTCGGTCTTAAGCTGGAACATAGGCTGGTGGATTATGTTAATTTTGGTTAATGCGTATGTATGCACATGTATACAATTCTGCCAGTATGGTATAAATTATTATATATATATATCATGATATAAATTAAATAAAAATAATTACAGATTCGAGAAGATGCCAAGGATAGGCAACTCTCTTGCAGTTCTTTAGAACTCGGATAGCCAAGGCCCTAAAGCACACTGGTAACATTGTTTGCAGGGTCTCATCTTTTTGACAGGGGTTTCTCGATAGCCCTAATATTTATCTTTCTTTATTCTTCATGTTTGAAACCCTTTTTAGTTAATCCTTGTCTGTGGGTTTAAATACCAAATAGACCAGTCACACTGTTTAAGATGAAAAAAGGATTGTAAAAAGTGCAAACGTTAGCGGAGAAAGACCCGAAGACTCAGCATGCCCGACTATTCCCCTACCCTACCGGAAAACCAGGTTACCGGGCTAGTCAGGAGTTATCTACACATCTGTGCAATTAAGTCAGCAGTCGTCAATCGCCACCAACTTTCGCTCCGCTCAATCTCGTCTCTGAGACAGTTTTACCCATATAGTTAGGGGAGGATAATTCCATGGTCTTACCTGTCAGTTGGGTTACGCAGGGAAATGAGATACCGTGTTTCGGGTGTTGACATAAAACCAAAATGCTGCATGACGCTGGCAACAACCATGTGGGAACCCCATGACTTTTGGGAAAAGTATCCCAAACCACCTAGAAATAGAGAAAAGCCGTCGTAAAAACAGGCCAACTGTCCTTCAAAGCTCCGAGTTATTAGGAGTTTCGGACAGGATACTCGCATGCTACCTGTATTATGAAGTGATTTCCCAGGCAATGAGCATTTGGTCGCTGAAATCTCCTCATTTGGACTTACAGCAAAGCGTGTAAAGTTTGTTTGACAACACAAAGCCATTGAAAATGGATAAGAAAACACCGAGTGTGATGGGCTAAAGGGATATCCCAATGGCTGGAGCACAATGGCGGGTAGCGGGATAGCGGGTAGCGGGATAGCGGGATAGCGGGTAGCGGGATAGCGGGTAGCGGGGTA
>Ga0224501_10002049_pt1 | contig 15717 bp, 9 predicted proteins | sample SF_Oct11_sed_USG_4_FD_169105 | JGI IMG/M metagenome (GOLD analysis project Ga0224501, IMG submission 169105) | Sediment microbial communities from San Francisco Bay, California, United States - SF_Oct11_sed_USGS_8_1 | ecosystem: Environmental > Aquatic > Marine > Sediment | place: USA... | reverse complement strand
CAGTGGGTCATTAGGAATAAGGCGTGGTTTAAACATAATTACAAAACCATGTGGTGCATGGAATCACCACATGACACCTATTATGTATCATTGTGTCCGAGCCAGTTTGTGTGTGTAAGTATGTCTATTAGGATGATTTTCCATTATTGTTCCACATATGCATGTATAACATGTCTAAAATTTTGTGACTAATTTTTTTGTTTAATTTGGTTCTATCTACATGTGTTTCTCACATGCCCAGATAGCGTTTACATTCTCATTCTCTTGTGATGTTATGTGACTTATATGCTATAATGTTTTTAAATGGCTACTGCTCATCTTGACAACCGCATGGCTTTCAGCAGCTTTCCGTGCCTGACTACCAGCTGGGAGCATTCTGACTTTGCATCAACAGTCAAGAGACGCAGTGCTGTACTGCAGAACATGCGCTCAACAGTCGAGAGAGACGCAGTGCTGTACTGCAAAACATGCGCTCAACAGTTGAGAGTGACGCAGTGCTGTACTGCAGAACATGCGCTCAACAGTTGAGAGTGACACAGTGCTGTACTGCAGAACATGCGCTCAACAGTCAAGAGACGCAGTGCTGTACTGCAGAACATGCGCTCAACAGTTGAGAGAGACGCAGTGCTGTACTGCAGAACATGCGCTCAACAGTCGAGAGAGACGCAGTGCTGTACTGCAGAACATGCGCTCAACAGTCGAGAGAGACGCAGTGCTGTACTGCAGAACATGCGAGAGAGACGCAGTGCTGCAGTGCAGTGCTGCAGTGCTGCGGTGCAGTGCTGCGCTCAGCAAGCTTATCAGTGATACAATAATGTATGGCGTAAGTTATCTTCAGTTTTTATCTTAAAATGGGCTGGAAACCCTTGATGTTGTTGGATTATCACCAATGCAGAGCAATCAATGAGATTGAGAGAATAATTTTGATGGGTGACTGCCTGAAAAGAATGGGCGTTGCTTTACGTTGTGTTGGTTCTCTGTTCAGTTTCCTCTCACTCACCAGCCACATTGATGACGCGCAGTTGCTTACTGTAAGTGTGAACAGTTTCAGACAGCTTTACGTAGGCATTGTCACGAATCGTCACAGATAACCCTGACGACTGTAATCTACTCATAGGCGATTGAGACATGGAAAGACTTATATAGAGCATGTATGGCTATTAATTGCCATGATCAAGTTCTTACGATGACACGATAGGAATAAGTGGCTTTCATTTCTGACTTTGCGTCAACAGTGGGAGGCCACATAATGCCATATATTCCATTATGCCAAACAAGTTGATCGGCCATGGGATCTGCTACTTTATGGAACAGGGTCAGATCAGCTAATCTGCTACTGGTACCTTTAAGACCCAGTTCAACCTAATGCATGGTATAGACCGCGTGAGCGACTAAACTGGCATTCACACCTTGACAGCAAAGCAATGTCTTGGTGAAAAGAGTGAGTGAACACCTCTCAAGACCAAAGACAAGATCTACGAGAAGGCAGATGGCCTTCCGATGAAGTCCGCAGTCATTCGCCAACTGGGGCTAAGGAAACCGCGTCGATCTGTATTTATTCCATGACACACATAAAATGCCGAGTTTGAGATGAAGGATGAAATGGAGAGAGAGAAAGAGATGGCGGGTCACTTCATGAGTGACCCACCACATGGCAGAACACCCCAGACCAAATGAGAGTGTGTCTGCTTTGTACCGAGAGAGTTTCATAATCACTGTGTTGGGAAATTGAGGATACAACTCATGTGTGACATACCAGTATGAAATCGTTAAATAAAGGAGTTATTGGACATCAGCGATGAGTAACTATAGAGTTTATACCATGGAAATCAGCAACATACCAGTCTTGTCTCGTGACAAGTCTGGCTGAATATTGAAGGGTAAAAATCTTTGAGCTGTACATTTAATTGAGCCATACAATGGAATAATTTTTTTAGGAGAATGATGCTCTATTGTATGCAGAGTACAACATCTAAAATGGAAAACGATTTCGAAAGATACGTATCATACCATTAATTTTATTCAGCCTTCACTTTCCTGATACAATGCACGGTGCAATTGGTTCATCATATGCAGGTGTAAGTCTTAAAATTACATGTCATGACCGAAGACCACTCTAGTCACCAGATTGGCCAGTCTACATTCCTAGCTTTGTGCAGTGACATAATGTCATTGCTTTGTGTCAACAGAAGAGGGCAACGCAATGGCATATGGAACTACATCCACAGGGTAGTGAAAGCATACATAAAGCGAGTAAAAGCAGCCCTCAGAATCTCTGCCGCACTGATCTTATATCCGGTGATTTCGTGGAAATATCTACACTATAGTTCATAGAAAAATACAAACTGCGTGCAGTCATGCAGGGAATTATTTATTCGACTTCCGATAGGTAACTTTAAGTTGTTTGGTTCTCTCTCTTCTTTTCTAGAATATATGTAGGGTCACTGGGCTGGCATATGGACATATTATATTTACATACTGGAGCTTAAGTTTTATATCCATGTCCTTTTACTGCCCTCATCTATACACGCACATAAAGGTTTTAAAGGAGGTGTTTTCTCTTGGTAAATGAATCCTCACGATGGCACACTCTTTGTAAGCTTTTGCCTTATTGGTCAGTGATACACGACCTAGTTTTCACTTCGCTTCCGTTATCGAACAGAATGGCCGAGCTTTACCAACTTCAAGAACAAGAGATTCCAAAAGCGTTGGGCGAGCTGCAGGACAACCATGTGAACTTGAAAAAAGTTGCCGACTACTGCGAAGGTTTATATTTACAGGTAAGCTCGACATAATTTGTCACAAGCGTGTCATTTAAGCAGTTTGTCTTTCAGCTTCACGGCTTCCTCTTCTCACTCTCACTCTCAGTTCTCAACTCTCAGTCTCATTCTCGAGACTCTCAGTCTCAAGTCAAGGCAAGTACTAGTTAAACACTAAAAAGACCTGCAATCAGTCACTCGACTCAGTCCAGTAACTCAGTCAGTCACTGTCTCAATCAACGAGTCACCTCACCAATTCATTGAATCGTGAACTAATGAGTCATTGCGTATGACTGACTCAGTGACTTTGACTCACATCAGTCACTGACTGACTCGGCCAGGTCGCCGGCCAGGCTCACTAACTACTAACTAAGTGATATGTTGTCAGTTACTTAGTCAATAAACGAATGAGTGATTCACTCTCAGTGACAGAGTTGACCGAGTCAGTGGATTTAATGACAATGTGTGTCTGACCCTCCACAACACAAAATTATTTTTGAAATTTTGAAAATATTCTCACCTCACTGATCAACATTGCCTCGCTTAGCTAGTTAGTGCCACTTGATTAGAGAAAAAGTGAGTTAGCTCAGTCAGTATCAGTCATAATGGTACTACTATATAATATACTAGTGTTGGATCATATTACCATAACCACGGTCGTTATTTCTACTTCTACCTTGTTAAGACTATCTGATATTGCTTGTCTCACTGTAAAGTTTGAGCAATAATAACTGAATGTGCAACTCCTAAATGGGACTTATTCTATAGGCTCAGTTGTTTTCTAAGGTGGCACAAGCTTTTCATTTTTGTCACGCATTGAACTTCTCTGTTTGCAGGCTTCAGATGCAGAAAAGCGGCAATCCTTAGAGGAGACTCGAGACTACACTACACAAGCTCTGGCCAGCGTAGCTTATCAGATAAATACACTTGCCACCAGTTTTCTCAGTCTTCTCGATCTACAGGCTAATCAGCTAGTGGAGATGGAGTCCAGTGTTAACCATCTCTCACAGGTAGCTAACCCTCAACTACCCGCTGCTTACTGATGAATTGGTCAGCGAAGGGTCTGATGTATTGTTGTCTAACTCAAAGGCTATCTGGAACCAGCTAGAGACTTGGGTTGACTCTAGGGCAGCTAACACCTTCTTCAACACTTAGCCATCAGAGAAAGTTGATTTGGATATGTAAACTTAATAACTATTGCTTTCCACATCTCTGTATGTTCTTTTTTTCTTGGGACCATTGCTGGTAATGCTAGTTTACTTGTAGTGCCCTTCGCTGTGTCATCTAAAATGTTTATAATATATGACCGTGACTGTTTATTCTTCCATAGACCGTCTCCATTCATAAGGAGAAAGTCGCTCGTCGAGAGATTGGTGTCCTCACAACAAACAAGAACTTTTATCGACCTGCTGGTGTGAAAACACCTGGCATTATCTTCCCCGACGCTCAGGAGAAACCAGTCAAGTATATACGCAAACCAATTGACTACTCAATCCTGGATGGCGTCGGCTGTGGAGGAGTAAAGGTGAGAGTCAGCCGGTTCTCTTGTCCTGCAAATTCTGCAGCCTCCATAGAGTTGTCTTCTATTGCAGCCTCTATTATCGGAACGTACCATATCCACAAGGGTAGACAACTCCTAACATTGTGGTGTCCAGACATAATATATTCGCAGAAGAAACAAATTGCCCTTGGTTAGTCGGTGCATCATTTGCATCATTTACATTTACATCCAGATTAATTTACAGGCTCAGACGGTAACCAGAGATCGATTGGCCAGTCAGCGGTCAGTCAGCAGCAGCGCAACGTCAAACTCCAATTCGCAGGCTCCCGTTTCTCTTCCCGCTGGTCAGCCATCGCTAGCAGGTAATCTCAACTCAAATAAATATCAAGTTCAAATTCAATTCATTCCTCATGGTTGTATCATCATAGTTGTGATACCCATTTAGCTAATGACATTATTCGAGGAACTGGTTATTTTGATAATCTGCGGTCCCAAGTCTTTAGGGTCAATAATTGTAGTTTTAGAAACATTGTCATGTTTCTGCAGGTACTTTGACAAGGGGAGGCCACTACCGGCAGGGTAACCTGCGAGCGGGTCCCATCGCACCACCAGTGGCGCCACCTACCGTGCCGTCTCATTATGCTACGGCTCAACAACTGCAACAAGCCCAAAACATGGGTTCTCCTCTCAATGTGGCGAATGCAGGCTATGCCCAAGGTAACCTTATATTAGTATGTACTTCCTCTTCACACTAGGCATCTGTTGCCTTGGTCTATTTGCCTTTGAATGGTCGTCAGTCTGCTCTTGGGCCTTACTGTATGATGCAATGTTTGCTGTGTATAGGAGTTGTCTTCCACTGAAATGTTCCATCGTCTGTGTCGTTTAGCCTGTGGTGACTCTGAATTCTGAAATATTCCTTCTCAAACCAGGAAATTAGACACATAGCGATTACATGAAATTGCAAGATGAACCGGTTATGAAGCTAAGCTGATTTCTGTCGTTAGTCCAGCCTTCCCCACTCTAGAGAGTAATTCTTAATAATCTCTTGGCTGCCTTTTTATTTTGCTATCGCTGGCTAGCTTCATTTAGACTATGCATTCCGTTTTCCAGGCCATATGCAGGGGATACCCCCACCGCCTCCCAGTATGAGTATGGGAGCCCCTCCACCAGCCCCACCATTTCCCATGGATCCCCCGCCTCCCACTCAGTATGGTGGAGTCATGAATGGAGAGGTCAGTCCGCCTGCCCCGCTCTCCCCACCACTGCCTCCAATGCCAACGATGGATGACTTTAACATGCATCAAGGTAAGACACGCGAGCCGCAGTTTCCGTTCATTAGTCCCAACACGCTACAGCACGGTCTTCAGTTCTATATGTGTAGTATATGATCCTACCTCTCCCGGCCTGGTTTCCTTATTAAATGCATGATATACTTCCCAACTGCGTGCTACACACTCAAACACACAGGCCGAATGATGCATATGTGGTACACAGTTGGTCAAGTTAGTAATTTTATGCGCGTATTCGGTGAGGAAAACTGGCCTTTCCCGATGCTCACCCAGATGTGGTAGGATCATTACGATATGTAAGAAGGCCTGTTGTAACTCAACTGTCTTTGATGCTCCCTTTTCTTGCCGCAATTACACTGCACATAGCTTCTCAGCTATACCTTGTTGTTCACTGGATTTTTTTAATAGGTTTAACTAATTCTAGATGTTTTTCACAGTTGCCAAAAGATTTAATCACTAATAGGCCAGTAATGGATAATCACACTCAAAGATGGAGAGCTTTCTACACTGCACTAAAATGACCTAAATGGCCAGGTTGGCTGCTAGTGCTCCATGGTTAATTTGCATGTAAATTACGGGTGGACGCGATCCAATAATACTTAGAAAATCTCCACCTTCTGGAAGTAGATCAATGAGATGTCATTTGCTGTAAAGTTTGAATTGAGTGTAATTGTATAATTCGAGTGAAACATTCCCAGCGTCCATGTATTACCATGCCCCCTCTTGGTGATGTTTTCGGGCTCGGACACGGCATTTCACTGGAATGAATACCTATCATTTGATAATCCGTCATTTCAGCGATGGCTCTGTATCAATATTTTATTCATAATGGTCACGACGTCAATCAAATGCTGTCCCGTAAGGCTTAATATTGTCCTCACCTAATTTCTGTGTCCAGAAATTGGCCAACTGTGTGTAGTTGTCCCACCTAAAAACGCCAAATGTGGTATAGTTTCCGGCGGGGCGACTGCACACTGCCATATTTCTGGCTGTTTGCTCTTTGTCCCTTGGTAGTTAGTTAGTAGTTAGTGATGATGGGACGTTTGTAGTAGAGAACGCACTCACCAATGACTGCATGTCTGTCATTTCTGTTCTCTCTGAACTACCCTCGTTTCTTATCTGTATTATTGGTTTCCCTTCACTCTTCCTCTAGCCTTAGTTTAGGATTTTACATATTTTTACTACTGTCTTTATTGATATGCACACCGTTTCCACTAAGTCACATACCTATACATTCTGATTGCAATACTTCGGAGTAACATACTCATATGATGAGTACTTTTAGTTTCTTTTGTCTGGTCTGTATAAATTGGGCCGAGCAATGTCCTCAATAATGTCGTACAAAAATATGCACATTATTGAGGCTGGCTGTCTTTTTCTGTTTTTTAAATTGAGAATCTAAACGGATCTGTCCCTTTGCTTAAATGATTTATAAATGATTTGGGAGAATGCGTGAAATTTTAGGATGGTCATTTGATTTGTGTCATCACACCACCATGATATAACATCTGTCATCTAGGTCAAGGTCATCTAGGGCACCTGCGGTATTACATCCCACGTAAGTGTGGCCTCTCCTTATCTCTCTGCCAGTCCTAGTCGCCTAGATATACTATACACAGACCTTGTCTTCAGTTAAATTAGAGAAACCAACTCCCTGCATGCATCTACTAGTTCACCCTTACTGTCAAAAATACTTACAAACCAACCGCCATTCAGATGCAAGATCTTCCTGTTCTCTGCAACGAATGCTCAGAGAAAATCAATTAGAAAGGAATGAGAAAGTGTAGAAACGCTCCTTAACAAAAGTTGGGGGTTTGGTACCTGTTAAGGCATCATCAATCACGGAGAGCATGTTCTACTACAATTCTGTTTGAGATATAGTGAAGTGTATTTTTTCTCTGAAAGGAAGTTCGTACGATGGCTGGGACAGCTCTAGCCTTTTTTGGTGTTGATGATGATTCGCAAATGGATCCTGAATGATAAACGGTCCCGGATTTGGTTTGTACTCAGCGGCTTGCTCCGCCCCGTAAATTTTTGCAGACCGGAACAAATTGAATTGGTGATGTTGTGACATGTTGTGCAGCGAGAAAATCCGCAGTCACTGGTTCCTGGTGACCTAGACGAGGTTCGCCGTACTGTAGTGAACTGTCAGTCCACGCCCCCGTAGAATGGAAGAAAAAGCGTGTCCAGTTTCCTACGTTTTCGCTTTGCTATAAATCTGAAGTTGATATAACCGGTATCAATGATAACACACTGTGCCAATGTTCTGTTTTTCACCCAAATTGTCATCAACAACTGTGCGACTTCCAGCAATTTACTTTAAGTGCAGCCTTTACCCATCGCTGCACAGAGCTCCCTCTCTCAACTGTCTGTAGTCTATACTAACCTGTCACCCTGGTTCTTATCTAGCCTAACATACACCTATTCTAGACTTATCTCAATTCCTAATGCAAAACTTCATTTTATTTGGTGATACCTACTAACTCGTGCATAGTTGAGCCTTTTTAAGTTACTGCGTGTTGTTATCCTCTGTTGTATAACACGTTATCCCAATTGCGTTGTAAGTTACTGCGTGTTAGTTGTTGCATGGTGCATGATCCGTGTTGTAGACATGCCTCCTCCCCCTCCACCCGATGCCGAATCTGAGGATGAGGCTACGGGTAAGTTTGCTACGCTGTACTAAGTTCCTTTTTTTCTGTCCTCACCCCAAACTCTTAAATACCATTTGTTATAAAATTCTCATGCGTTGGATTGGGTTGGGTTGGGTTGGGTTTGATTGGATTGGTAACCCATAAAGGCTCTCATTCAAGGAACATTGTATCAGAGAAGTTATCCATTCTTGTGACGGCATTGTGTTGTTAATCTGGGCACCAGAAACATACAAAGTTTTACAATAGTGACAATTCAATATATTCTAACTGAAAAGGCAAGATGTATGGGACAAATTTTCCTCTGAAATGAGGGTTGATTGTTACAACTAGTGTTTTGGCATAGTTTTGGCATGTCCTCTGCTTGTGATTGTGTGTTTTCAAAACTATGCGATGTCATGCGATATTTGGGCTCGTGCGTTAAAATACTCGTCTGGAAAATGTGTGGTTTGATGGACACGAAGAACCAATCAGAACACAATGAATGATAAATGCTGACTAACCAATCGGAGTGCGGCCAGCAATGTCACCAACGAATTGAAATGTCTTGAGTGTTGATAAATTAGTCCATTGAGGTGGCTATACTTTTGCAGACCATGGACACATACCGATGGGCGTTCCACCTCCTCCGATGGATATGAATGGCCCAGCACAAGACCCCCATTGGGCCCCAGAGCAGTATATGGAAAAAGGTAATACCAGTATGACAGTCCAGTCCAGTCCAAATGCGTTTCTGTTAGTTTTACAGCTGATGCGGGGATCTGTTCGATGAAAGGCTCTTCGCCTAGAGTCTGGGGAAGCAACTTGTTTTTCGAGGAATGGCCCAACAGTTCAATAATTCCCATGGGTCATCCTTTTTAATCTCAAACAATAGGTAAACCTTGGGTGCTGAATATTAGTTCATATCGATGACTGGAGAAGGCGCAATCAAACCAATTCAAACTGACCAATAAACCAGGCAAAATTATATCCTCTAGTCGTCAATTCTATGAGCTAAGAGTTGAATGTTTTCATAAAAATAGTTTACTGCTTTCATCATTGTGAGTTTAGTAAGGTACAAAGATACATCTAACGGGTTAGTGGGCCTACTAGGAAGACTCAGGGGGACCGAGGTCGGGCCGGGGGTTGCTTACCTCTGAGCTAGAGTGTAGGATTTTAATCTACCGCTCAGTATCTCGGCAATGCATAAGAATTAATGGTATAAAACCCGTGGAAGACATTATTCTCCTAATCTAGTCACACGAGAAAATTGCGTAAGATTATCACACTGGAATGCGTGTAATGAATAATGGGTGCACACTGTGAGGGGGGATTGCTCCAAGTGCTTTTTAACTACTTGTATTTATCATCTAGGTCCCACTACTTGACAGCATTATGGTATAATTGCCAGCTTGGGTGTGGCTGTTTTGTCAAACACACTTCCGCGAGCGATAATCGTTGATTAATAGAACTTATGTGGGAAAGGGATTTCGCGGTAATTTACAGCATTGCGTTGGCTAATCCTACCATCAATTCATTGACAGACCTACTATTTATTTTACTGTAAGCGCAGTTCCAACTCTAAATGCCAACATGCCTGTAACATGCTCAAAAACCACTAAGCATTCCCATGTTTTCCAGTGAGTTTAATATCTTACCAAAAAAATAAACGAATGAGCTAGCTTGTGGCAAACCCTCTGTTACGTATTTTGGCTGGGGTTTGGGCACCAATCCTTTGGATTGGATGCTCGTTGGGCCTTGAGACGCGACTAGACAGAGCATTACGGTGGATTAAATAAGATTTTCATAGTAATTCGCAAATACTTCTGTTGATACCATCTCATGTTTGTCTAAAACATCCTGTTGTTACTCTGTTGACCATCCAATCTTAACCAGTGTTCTTTGACAATCATAAACAAAAGGTCAGCCCTGCCTTACACAGCACTGTCTGTGCAACGGGTGGTTTAAAGCGCGAAAACTACATCGTAAAGTCCAGGTTATATGTTAAAGATTATGTTTACCTCATGGCTGAGTGGTATGCATAAGGTCCACAGCGAAGCACTCGGCTTAATAGTACTCATTGCATCATCTTAATCAAAGCCAAGGTCGTGTTTTCCCAGAAAGTTGATTTAACGAAGATGGTGATCTTCCTTTTTGACTGTTGATTCGGTCATTCGCAGGTACGCCTGGCTTAGAAGGTCAGAATTCCTTCGAGTTTCTTGCATAATGCGATGGCTAATGGAAGTTTATCCTGGCAATGACCAGGTTCCGAAGCGATTGCTCGGTCAACAAGCACTCATTATTCTCCTTCCTATACCGGGTGATTTCATTGCTAATATGAACCCCATCGGGGTTGCTAGTTTAACAATAGTATCAAAGGGATTCGGTAGCTGTAATCGGCTCGAATATTATCTCAAACTCGCGTGGTTGTTGATGGGTCTATTCGCCTATTCAAAGGAAATAATGTTTATCTTTTTGGTTTGGAAATATAATTCCAGTCAGGGGATAGTGCTTGGCTCATGATTGAATGATCCTGGGTTCAAGTCTTGGTCATGCCAGGCCTGCTCTGTGAATATGGGGTCCTCTCCTAGCCATTGGTTCTCTAGAACAAAACCTTAGGATGACCGAGCGCCTGTGTCGAACAGGAGTCATAATTTGTAATGGTTGAAATATAAAAATACATCAGGTCTTAGGAGAGTGAGTTAGTTGCAGTGAATTTCGGTTTAAAAAATACAATTCGTAGAACCTTCAATTCAAAGGATATATTGAGAAGATTTCTTTTCTGCACTTAAAGCCCCTAATTAGACTCGCTGATGTTATGACCGACGAAACTGTAGACTATTATCCTTCAAAGTAAGGGCTCATATTCTGAGTTGCAGTTCATTACACAATGTCAATGTAATTTAGGGATTGAATATGGTATTAAAACAGATGCCCGGGTCGAACTTTTGCACCGAAAATGTTAAAGTACATCCACAAGCATTTAAAATCAGTCCGTATTGATGAATGGACCACTGTGCTAGTTATAGAACCGGAAAATATTGTAGTGCACTTGGGAATCAAAGACTTAGACTCCGGCCAAAAAGTAAAAAGGTCAAGCAAAAAATGCTTGCCAACCCACCTGCACCCACCTGCACCCACCTGCAATCGTAACAGTGGCATATGAAACAAAATCATAAGGGGCCAATCAAGTCGGCGTGAACCGGATGAAATAAGAGGTGCTGAGTCATGGCCTAAATTTAAAGTTTACCACGCAGTGACCCTCTAGTGAAGAGATTCCTACATCCGGTGCCAACAAAATCCCGTATCATTTTCACTAGATTATTCTACCGGAATGATAATATACTCTGCTCCAGGAACTGTAGTTTAGACACCGAACCGCACTTATCCTTGTTTATTGTGAAACTGTTATTGGGGATTTGAAAACTCACTTCCTCTGTTGCATAGACGTACAAACTTACCAGTCTTATTCGAGTCTGCCTTGATTGTAATTTGCTCTGAATTCAGGCATTTTTATTTCGATTCTTACAAATGACGCCCGTGAGTTTTAGTCTGAAACGGGTTACAGGCTGACTAGACTGTGTGAATGAGTACTGTAAATGCAGTAACTCGGCATCCAAATATTACATTCGTAATGACAAAAGGTGTTCTGTAAACAAACTAGTTTTTCATGGCAAAAGTAAAATGAATGCAGTTTCCCTCAAATGAGAAATGAGTACCCCATACCCTGACTGAATTACCACCAGTTATAGGACCACTTTATTTTTCTACTTCGCCATACATGTTAAAAAATAAAGTGGGGTTAAGCCACCTACCATCCTGGTTCAGTTTAACTCTTCAGATAAAAGATGATATCACTTCAGCCCCGTCATTTATATCAACATAGCTGACTCCGTCTGTGACAAGTTGAGGTGGTGTTTTAATTTATTCTCCGCGTGTTAGTATTCTCCCTTGAGACAACTTGACAGGTGACTGGTGACAAGCCATAATGTATTACACGCGTGTCCTGTTTCTCTCTTTGTAGTGATAGCCAGTTTCGATTACGAGCCACAGAACGATGACGAGTTGAGATTTAGGGAAAACACAATGATATACGTAATAAAAAAGAACTCTGACGGCTGGTGGGAAGGCGTCATGGAGATAGATGGTCAGCCTATCTGCGGTCTGTTTCCTGCTAATTATGTCGAACCTCTATGAATGAAAAGTTCAATGCTTCACTTAGTTTTTAGCTGGAATGTGCACGGAAAAGTGAGTATGTAATGGTATAGAGGTTGTGAGCACCAGCAACGAATTTAATGATCTGTTATCTATTTTTTATAAATTATATAATACACGATACTAAATAAGCCTGATTTTATCTTATTAATGCGTGGGCCTGAAAGTGATTTGGTGTAAGGATTGTATTGATGCCCTTCCCTAAGGCCAGCAAACAGGCGGTTGTGTCCCAGCAAATACGGAGATTATTAATAATGGGACAAGATTTACCGCTACGCAACCGACAGAAAACATTATCTTCAGCCTGTTGGCGTCCATCGCTTGATGTGGGGGGTCATTCTCATTACCCTGGGTGTCAAGTGTGTGTTCGCTCTTTGATTTTAGACCTATTCTGCGGTTTTAGACTATCCCAATACCAATACCAAATATATCAATCGTGCCAACTCTGCCGCTTCATAACGTGGTCGGTTGCCTTCCAAGTTCCAAGAACGTGTTTGGGTCATGTAATTCCACTTCAACTATAGGAGGGTTTGGCAGCTGAGTAATTAAAAGGTGCTTCAATCAATCCTCCCCCATAATTCCCACATAAGGACAATGAAAATCCATAGCGGATGAGTTACTATTAAAATAATTTATGTCATCACTACTAATGATGCATTAACAATCTGTATCTGCATCAGGAGTTCATGCGAGCTGACCTTCGCTTGTAAAAGTGGGTGTAAGAATGGAACGCACTCAGATTTATAACATTTCTCTAATTACATGTATGTGTCATCAAACCCGAGATGATGCGCGTCTGTTGATGGATATCCGATTTTGGGTCTGGCTTTGCTTGGATTATAAGAGTTTTAATTGCGCGCAGCGAGTCCACTTTTAAAATAGGTTAAATATAGATCTGTATGGTGTTCACTCACTATAGGTGAGAATAGCAATCAATCATTAATAACATAATACGTAAGTCTAGCACCCTGAGGCCTAGCTGTAAACGCATTACCTAGCAGGGTCTAGATAAATTGTAGTTGAGCAAATGTTCATTCCATCGCACGATCACAGGGTCAGCTAAAATGGAAATTGAATGAGATGATTCACCATACCACATGTACCTGTATTGTAAATGGGATACGCGTGTATGAGTGTTTGAAATATCATCGAGACCAAGGTGTATCTGATGCGAGACATCAGACATCAGATATACACCTCCCTACCCACCCCACACCCATGCATAGAAACAGAATAAGGCTGATTATCAATGGATACAGCACTCAAAACAATATTTGTGTTTCCATAGTACATGGGAGTGCTGTTTGGGTAGCAAGAAAGATGATACCCACCCCTCTAAAATCAGATAAATACCCGTACCGCCGAAACCCATACCTCCGAAACCCATACCTCCGAAACCGTACCTCAGACCCCAATATGTTCTTAACTTGCCAAGTATAAGCCGCCTTGTTTAGGAAGCTTTTTCAGATATCTTCTTGCAATCTAAGGAGAAAATTTAGCATGCTGTTCATTGGAAGACTAGGTCATTTAGAAGTGTTATTTGTTCATTGTTTGGGTCAAGGCCGATTTAGTAGGTATTAGTGCATCATGTTTTTGCCAAATTGTGGGTGTTTGTTAAACGAAAATAATCTCTCGTGTAAATTTGAAAACTGACTCGTAATTCAGGGGAAGGCATTTAGTCTAACTTACCTTACTTACTTTTTTATATTAGTGCCTGTATATCTATTTGACATGCTGCGCTGTAAGTGGCTAACCTGCGGCCTGTATATTGCAACACCAAATCCATACTCAACCCCTAGATTACAAAGGTCTGGTTGCTATGACGAACTCTTCATTAATATAAAGAATCTCTGCACAAGATGTCTGAATCCGCTTGAAATGGATTGTTAAACCTTATGGTACAATAAAAAAAATTGTAATAGCTCGTTCTCGTGAAATACAGAATAATTTGCGGTCTCGATATGTAGATTTAAATTATTCTTATTGCTGTTCTCTGTACTTACCTTGGCATAAGGCAGGAGGAAACCTTATATAAGATTTAAGATATCACCTTTTAGATGGTTACTACCTTGAAGCCTCGGAGAAACCAGGATGTCTAGAGAGCTAGTGATTGACCGCTGTGACGCGTTGCATGTAGAGTGAATTATAAAACAATGCCACCAGTCACATAGGCACCGCTTGGTGGTCACTTCTTCTTGATAACCACTCGCTGCATGGTTCTCATAACCATGGTTGCATAACCAGGCGCTGCATGGTACACTAGTTGAGATCTGATTGTTTATGCGTCATACATGATTCGGTACTGATGATCAAAGAATGATGTCGTATGTTGTGAAAACCCACCACATAAGGATCCTAGGATGGGCGACTTGTGAGCTTGGATCAATATTGATACGTTCCGGACTCAAGTATGATTTGGTCACATCACACTACCTCTGTGACTATGAACTCCTGATAAGAACTCTCTTATCACTCCAGGGCATCCTCTGATGGATATATGAAAGTGTTAGCTGAAACAATGCGACTAAAAAACTAAAAGAATGTATGGAATTTTTGCAACAATCGTTCACGAAACAAAACACTCAGGGTTCGCAATGAAATCCTATTACTAGAGTTCAAATATTCAGTTCAAAGGAATTCTCAACTCAAAGAGCGCCTTGCGTTAGAGATACATGTAATTTAACAAAAGTTTTTTGTGGTGAAAAAAGCCTGCACTACAGGGGAAACGCTAAGTGAGATCCGCTGCTCAATTAGAAGAAAAGGTACTTGAATAATATGAGTTGTTCTATTTCTTTTAATGCATGCTGCTGTGTCTAACGCGTGAAAAGCTCAGTGGATTAGAGAACATCATGTGATCAAACTCCGTTTCCCTAAAACTTTGATAGCAAATGGTCTGCCTCCATGTAAGTTCTATTAATCCTATCAAAATTGAGACGTATATAAACAGTAGATATACTCGTACATGTGAGAGTTCTCCCAATCACTGGCACATGTATACACAATTACACACGGAGACCGGACCAAAAGAATCACATAAGCGAATAGAAGGAAATTTCAACCAATTACATTCGTCGTTCATGCAGGACGATGAGATCTAGATCCTGTTAAGGGTTTATATCCTGCAGTCTGTTTAGATCAAAAGGGGAAAATGTGCAATTTGTTATTCCAGCCCAAGGTCAAGTTGAAGTTCAACTAAGTGAAAGTGAATTTTTTATACATATCGGTGTATCATATCGGTGTATCATATCGGTGTATCATATCGGTGTATCATATCGGTGTATCATATCGGTGTATCATATCGGTGTATCATATCGGTGTATCATATC
>Ga0224501_10002048_pt1 | contig 15717 bp, 9 predicted proteins | sample SF_Oct11_sed_USG_4_FD_169105 | JGI IMG/M metagenome (GOLD analysis project Ga0224501, IMG submission 169105) | Sediment microbial communities from San Francisco Bay, California, United States - SF_Oct11_sed_USGS_8_1 | ecosystem: Environmental > Aquatic > Marine > Sediment | place: USA... | reverse complement strand
CGTTATCCTGCTGTTTGGTACCAAGAAGCTGAAGAACATCGGCGGTGATCTCGGTGGTGCGGTCAAGGGTTTCAAGAACGCCGTCAAGGAGGGGGAGCAGGAGCAGCAATCCTCTATTGAGAAGAGAGAGGGCGAGGTGATCGAGGGCGAGGTCAGCAAAGAGAAGGATAAGGTTTAGCCTCCTGTCGTAATCATTAGTTATGTTCGATATCGGTTTCTGGGAGCTGACGGTCATTGGCGTTGTGGCGCTGCTCGTCATTGGTCCTGAGCGCTTGCCGGGTGTGGCCCGTACAGCCGGAGTCTGGTTTGGCAGGGTGCGTCGCTTTGTCTCCTCGGTGAAGGCCGATATTGACCAGCAGCTCAAGGCGGAGGAGCTGCAGAAGATCATGGCGGAACAGAAGCAGAGCAGTGGTCTTCACGAGATCATCGAGGAGACCCGTGATGCGGTGGAGTCGCTCAATCAACCGGCTGACTATCTGGTAAAGAGCGAGAGCAATCGTGCCGACGAGGCAGGGGCAGAGCAGGAACCACCCGCGATAAAGCAGCAGGATAATGTCGACAAATCCTGAGTCGAATAGCCCCGATCTGGAAGCGCCGCTGGTCTCGCACCTGATGGAGCTGCGCGATCGTCTGCTGAGAGTGGTGATCGCGATATTACTAATCTTCGGTGGCGTGTTTTATTTCGCCAATGACTTCTATCATCTGGTTGCCAACCCCCTGCTAGCCTATATGCCAGAGGGTACCAGCATGATCTCCACCAAACCGGCCGGCACCTTTTTCACGCCGATGAAGCTGGCCCTGGTGCTCTCTATATTTGTTGCGATGCCGTTCATCCTCTATCAGATATGGGGTTTTGTCGCCCCGGCACTCTACCAGCATGAACGACGCCTGATTCTGCCTCTACTGGTCTCCAGCTCACTGCTCTTCTATGCGGGGATGGCCTTCGCCTATTTTGTCGTCTTTCCGCTGATGTTCAGCTTTTTTATTGCCGTTGCCCCGGAGGGGGTGGCGGTGATGACCGACATCAGTGAGTACCTCGATTTTGTGCTGAAGATATTCTTCGCCTTTGGCATCGCCTTTGAGGTGCCGATTGCCACTATCCTGCTGGTGTGGACCGGCATGACCACCCCGGAGAGCCTCTCCGCAAAACGCCCCTATATCATCGTGGGAGCCTTTGTGATTGGGATGCTGCTCACCCCCCCCGACATTATCTCGCAAACCCTGCTGGCATTGCCGATGTGGCTGCTGTTTGAGGGAGGGTTGTGGGCCTCACGCTATTTCCTCAAAGAGCAGGAGAGTGAGGTAGAGAGTGAATCGCTCGACAGTGAGGAGGCGATGGAGACGGCGCTTGACCGTTACGAGGCCGAGGAGACGGCGCTGGGTGGAGATCAGGATCAGAGTCAGGAGAAGCCCTGAGCCTGATCTACCTCTGCTATGTTAGGGCAGTACAACAGGGAGGCGGCAGAGATTAGATATCGTGTTCTTTCTTTTATGTTTCTGTTTGCGGTGGGCGCATCCTGCGCAGCACAGAGCCCGCTTCGCAACCACCACTCCGCCTACCTGGCGATGCATGCCGATGATGCGGTGCAGTGGCGGTTGTGGGACGATGAGGTAGTGGCCGAGGCCGAGCGTGAGCAGAAACTGATCTTCATCTCCAGTGGTTACTTCGCCTGTCACTGGTGCCACGTGATGCAGCGTGAGAGCTTCCAGCATGAGGTGATCGCCGTCCTGCTAAATACCCGCTTTATTCCCGTAAAGGTAGATCGCGAGCTCAACCCCGAGCTTGATGCACACCTGTTTGAGTTTGTTGAAAAGAGCCGTGGTGTCGCCGGCTGGCCCCTTAATGTCTTTCTTACCCCGCAGGGACACCCTCTGACCGGCAGTGGCTATCTTAAGGCGGATGAGTTTCTCGCCCTGATTAAGGACCTGCAGGTGCGCTGGGAGAATGAAGGGGAAGGTTTGGCACGACTGGCAGCAGAGGCAAGCAGGGAGCTGGCGGGACAACCATCGGTAGCCGGAACTCTGCCACGTAACGAGCAAATTGATGAGATGCGCCGTCGTCTGTTCGATACCCTCTTCAGCAAGGCCGATCTGCTGGAGGGGGGGATAGGAGAGGGGAAAAAACTTCCGCATGCCCCACTTTTGCGGGCACTGATGTCGCTACCCGCCGAGAGAGAGTTGAGCGATTACCTGCAACTGACGCTGGGGGCGATAGCCGGGAATGGCCTGCACGATCACCTGGGTGGCGGTTTTTTCCGCTATACCGTCGACCCAGCTTGGCAACAACCCCACTTCGAGAAGATGCTCTACGACAACGCCCAGTTGGCTGGCCTCTATCTGGATGCCGCACAACGCTGGCCGGCGGGGCCGTGGATGGAGACAGGTCGCAAGACTCTGGATGCGCTGCTACGAGACTTTGCCCACCCTGATGGGGGGTATATCACATCACTCTCTGCACTGGATGGTGAAGGGACCGAGGGGGGCTACTACCTGTGGCAGGAGGAGCGAATCGAGGCACTACTACCGGTCGCAGAGTGGCGTATCTTCCGGATGACCTGGCGGCTGCAGGGGGGGGATGAGTGGTCGGGCGAGTTGCCGATACAGGTCACAGGGGCGACGGGCCTCGCCACAACCCTGCGCATGCCACTAAGCCAGGCGAACCAGTGGTTGGAGAATATCCGCCAGCGTCTGTGGCAGGAGCGAAACCTGCGCACTCTGCCGCGAGACGAGAAACGCCTTGCCGGCTGGAATGGCCTGCTTCTCTCAGCGCTGGCGAGGGGATCTCGATTGGAGGGTGATGCCCAGTATGGGCAGGCGGGGAGGGGGTTACGAGACTACCTCTTTTCACTATGGGATGGTGAATGGTTGCTGCGTATGCAGGAGGGGGAGGATGTGCAGCAGCGAGCTGGACTGGAGGATTACGCCTATGTGGCTCAGGGATTGCTCGACTGGGCCGAGGTGACGGGAGATGGAGAGGCGAAAAAGCTGGCCGCCCGTCTGGTTGGTGAGGCGTACTATCGATTCTATCGTGATGGGCACTGGTATGTGGAGGGTGGCGGGGCGACGGTGGTGCCGACAAGAAGGTTAATGCGTGATGGGGCGCTGCCATCACCGACGGCGGTGCTCGCCGCGCTGGGACGCCGTTTTGGTGCGGCGTCACCGCTGATCCCGGCGCAGATCAACGCCATCCTATTTGCTGATCCGCAGCAGGTCATGGCGAGGCCACTTGACTATCCGGGTACCATCGCCGAGATTCAGCAACTGAAAAAGCGGGGCAGTCGGCTTAGCCTCGAATAAGGCGATAGAGGATCGGGATCAGCAGCAGGGTCACTAGCAGGGAGACGGTGAGGCCGAAGATCAGGGTGACCGCTAGCGGCTGCAGCATCTCCGCCCCTTCACCCCACCCCAGGGCCAGCGGGATCATACCGCAGACGGTGGTCAGGGTGGTCATCAGGATGGGGCGTAGCCGCAGCCTCGCCCCCTCCAGTATCGCCTCATCGAGGGAGTGTCCACCCGCTCGTGCCAGGTCGAAATACTCCACCAGAATGATCGCATTGTTGACCACGATACCGGCCAGCATGATCATTCCCAGCCAGACCGGCATGGAGATAGGCAGGTCAGCCAGTTGCAAGCCCAGCCCAACCCCAATGGCGGCAAACGGTACCCCCAGCATGATCACCAGCGGATTGCGCAGCGATTCGTACTGCACCGCCATCACTACGAAAACCAGAAACAGCGCCAGCCCCAGCAGCAATCGGCTGTGGCGTTTGCCCGATTGCAGGGTCTCATATTCGCCACCATCGTAGAGGGTGTACCCCGCGGGCAGTTCAAAGGTGTCGATGCGCTGGCGTATCGTCTGATAGACCTCGCCGAAGTTCAACTCACCGCTAAGCGAGGCACTCACCTCAACAATGCGACGCTGACGGTCTCGCCGTATTTCGGCGGGTGAGGCGATGAGGGATATCCTTGCCACCTCGCCGAGGCGCAGTGAGTCGCCACCATCACTGCGCAGCAGTAACTGCTCCAACGCCGATGGGGTGTCGACATCGTAGTAGGGGAGACGAAGACGGATATCGTAGGCGCGGTCACCCTCCAGGTAGTCGCTGATCATCTCTCCGCTGAGGGCCAGACGCAGGGTGCGGGCGAGTGTCTCGACCCCGATGCCAAGGGCGCCGGCGCGCTGTCGGTCGATCTGGATACTCAGCTCCTGTCTCACCTCTTCGGCGGAGTGTTGCAGGTTGCGTAGCCCCGGTGTCCCCTGCAGGTGAGTGATCAGCCTATCTCCCAGCTGGCGTAGTTGCTCCAGATCGCCCCCCTGCAGGCGCAGGCTGATGTCATCGTCACCGCCGCTCAGGCGGATACCACGAATCCCCCGGCTGCGCATGCGAATCTTGAGGCCAACAAACCCCTCGCCCTGCAGACGTTTCTGCATGCGGCCAATCCACTCTGTGCCACTGAGTGAGCGCTGTTCGCGGGGGGTTAGTTGTACCGTGATCTGACTGCTGTTGCTGGTCTCTCGCTCGGTACGGCCAAAGATGAAACCGCCGACGATGGTGAAGACGCTCTCCACCTCGGGCTCGGCCTGCAGCAGCTGTTCGATTTGGCGCACATAACTGTCCATCTCGCTCAGGGCGGTGCCCGGTTCGGTGGAGAGACTGATGGAGATCTCTCCACTGTCCATATCGGGGAGGAAGGTATCACTGGGCGAGCTGAGTTGTAGCACGCTATAGGAGAGGCCACCAAGTAGCAGGACAACAAGCGCGATCCTCAGTTTGAGTTGGTGAATGAGAAGGGAGAGCAGGGCGTGGTAATACCCCTGTAACCGATCCATTATCTGGTGCATGGAGTGGCTGAGGCTACTCTGCCCATCGAGCCGCAGCTGGACCGCCCAGGCCGGTACCACCGTCAGAGCTACCACCATGGAGGCGAGAATGGCGGCGGAGATGGTGAAGATCAGCTCACGGAACAGCAGGCCAACCAGCCCGCCGATAAAGAGAAAGGGGAGGATCGCCGCAAGGTTGGTCGAGGTAGCGGCGACGATGGCGCTGTTGATCTCACGTGCCGCCTCAGCGCCTGCCTCGGCCCGCGCCTCTCCCATCTGCTGGTGTCGCTGGATATTCTCCAGCATCACGATGGTGTTATCGACCAGCAGGCCGACCCCCAGTGCCAGTCCACCGAGGGTCATGATATTGAAGGTGAGCCCGCCCAGCTCCATCAGGGCGAAGGTGACCATTACCGCCAGCGGGATGGCACTACCGATGATCAGGGTACGGCGCAGGTCACCAAGAAAGAGGAACACAACCACCATCGCCAGCAGGGTGCCACTAAGGGCGGCGAGGGTGGCGTTATTGAGGGCGTTGCGTACATAGATTGATTGATCGGAGACGGTACGGATGGTGATCCCCTCGGGGATCAGCTTCTGCTCACGTAGCTCGGCAAACCGCGCGGTGACCGCCTCGACCACCTCGACGGTGTTGGCGTTGGGCTGTTTCTGCAGGGAGACCTTTACGCCGGGGATACCATCAAGGCGAACCTTGATGCGTTCATCACCGTGGCCGTCACTGATACGGGCCAGCTGCTGTAGCGGTGTGGTGCTGCCATCGGCAAGTCGGATGGGCAACTCGCGCAGCGCCTCAATCGACTCGAAGCGGGCGGAGGTGCGTGTGTTGAGTTCACGGGATGTGGTGATGAGACGACCCGCCGGTAGCTCCTGATTGGCACTGCGCAGACGCTGAATCAACTCATCGGTGGTCAGGCCGATCGCGGCAAGGCGCTGCTGGTTGGGCTCGATCAGGATCTCGCGCACCACCCCGCCGCCCACTTCAACCGCGGCCACCCCAGGCAGGTTGAGAAACTGTTTGGAGAAGTCGTAGTCGACCCAGTCGCGCAGTTTGACCGGTGTTAGCTCCTCGCTGCTGATGACATACTCGGCGACCGGGATCTGCGACGGGTCACGCTTATAGATCACCGGCGGCTGGATAGTGTCGGGGAGGAATCGCTTGGCGCGATCGAGGCGGGTGCTGGCATCGCGCAGCGCCAGGTCGATATCGTGGCCGTAGGCAAAGCTGAGGTCGACACTGCTCCCCCCCTCGTTGCTGCGCGACTGTATTGAGATAGCCCCTTCGGTGATCGCCAGCTGCTCCTCCAGTTGCCGAGTGACCCGGTCCTCCATCATTGCAGCAGGGACGCCCGGGTCGAGGATACGAACACGAACCTCCGGGTAGATGAGGTGGGGCAGCAGGTCGACGGAGAGCTTGCCCAGGGCAAAGAGGCCCAGCACGATAGCGGCCAGGGCGATCATGGTGACCCCTATCGGGTGGCGAATCGACCAGGCGGCGAGTCCGCCACCATGGAGGGTGGGGCGCAGGCTCATGGCCGGGACAGATCCCCGCCACGCAGGGTGACACTCATCCCCTCACCCAGCCCGAGAAAGCCGCGTGTGACAAACTGCTCACCGACACTCAACCCCTCCATTATCTCCACCCGCTCGCCAAAATAGAGGCCACTGATCACGCTGCGGCGCTCCAGACGGTTTTCACTATTTATGACAAAGACAAACTCGCCGCGGCTATCGCGGCGCAGGGCGTTGTAGGGGACGAGCATACGCTCACCACTGCGCAGCGTTAACTCAACCCGGCAGAGCTGCCCCGGCATCGCACCGCGGGGTGTCGACTGCAGCAGTATCTCAACGGTGCCCTGACGGCTGCGCTCATCCACCATCGGGTGGATACGCTGAATGGTGCCCTTAAAGCGGGGTGTACCCAGGGCGTCGATAGTAAGGCCGACCTCATCCCCCTTGCTGAGCCCGCTCATCTCCAGTTCAGAGATGCGAAGGGTGGTAATGAGATTGCTGGTATCGATAAGGGTGAGCAGATGATAGAGGCGGGGCAGGGTATCACCGGGCTCCGCCAGCCGATCCCCTATCACGCCACTAAAGGGGGCGAGCAGCGTGCTCTGTTTGAGGCGGATGGTTAACTCCTCCTCTTCGGCGCGTGCAATGTTGAATGAGGTAGTGGTGCGGGCCAGTTCATTCTCGGCAACCACGCTACTGCCCTTCAGCTGCTTTAGTCGCTTAAGCTCCAGCTCAGCCTGACTGCGTTGCGCCTCGGCCTTCTTTAACTGTGCCCGCAGCAGGGTGTCATCAAGTTTTGCCAGTACCGCCCCCTTCTCGACCTGGGCCCCCTCGTGGAAGGGAAGCGACAACAGTACCCCCTCCTGTTGCAGTGAGAGGTTGACGCTACGCAACGGGTGGAGGGTGGCGTTGCGCTCGATGGTGCGGTGGGTCTCCATCAACGCGGCGGTGGTGCTCTCAACAATCAGCGCTGGTTTGTTGCGGCCGGGAGACTTCTCCTCCTGTGACGAACCACACCCGCCAAGCAGCGCTAGCAGTAGCAAAAGCAGAAATGGATAACGGAAAATCATATCGGCAGTATGGTCTGTACAGTCAAAGAAAAGTGTAACCGATTTATGGGGATAATCGCCTGTTTTTTATATAAGAACCTGCTGATTTATTACTGCGCTTTTTTCTTGTCATGGGAGTAGGAACAGGGCAATCTGACGAAGTTTCAGCAAAGAAGTGTACTGAGTCTAATTTGTAAATCACATACTCAAATAGGGGGTATCATGCGATTTAATGTCCGTTCAATTTTCACGCTAGTGATGCTGGCTGTTACCACGGTCTCAATGGCAGCCGATGAAGAGAGCATCGTTTTTAGCGCGGCACCAACACACACCAAAGCTGAAACAAATAAACTTTATAAACCGTTACTCAATCATCTTAGTCAGTCTACAGGCAGAAAATTTATACTGGAGACGGCGGCCAATGTTGTTGAATTTTCGACGCGCATGCGTCTGGGTCAATACGATTTAATCTTCGATGACCCCCACTTAACCGCGTGGCGAATAGTGAATATGCAGTATACCCCTGTCGTTCGTCTGGATGGCGCTATTAAGATTGTTGTGGTTGCAAAGAATGATGTCAGTGTGAATTCGCTACAAGAGCTGGAGAGTGGTGTTATTCGAGTCTGCTCCCTGGCATCGCCCAATATTTCCACTGTGGCCTTTCTGAGTCACTTTACCAGTCCGGTGCAGCAGCCCAGTCTGATACGCACGCAGGGTGAAAAAGAGTTACTACAGTGCATTATGAAGGGGCAGGGAGATGCGGCGGTGATGCATGAGAGTTTGTGGGCGTCACTGGATGAGAAACGCAGGGAAAACTACCGGATTGTTGCTGAGCTGGGGCGCGAATATCCCGAACGCACCCTGAGTGCCAGCACCAAAATAGATGAGACACTGCGCAAGCAGATCGCCGAGGCAATTCTGAGTGAGGAGGGACAGAAGGCGACACAGGCGCTTCGTGAGGCCCTCAAGAGAGAGAGTTTTATCCCGGCCGGGAGTGAGGAGTATGAGGGGCTGCAGCAATTATTGCGTTCGGTGTGGGGTTTTCACAGCGGCTAGTTGTACCAATGGACGGCATCTCTCAGATAGTGTGTCGTTTATAGAAAATCGAGTAGGCGACTAAATTGGTCGCGGTGATGTTTTATCCGTTGTGGCAGTACCCGTGCTAAATTATTGTTATAGTCAGGGATAGAGATACGCGCTCTCTGCGTACAAACGGAAGGTGAATTTGTGTGACCCACGACGGACTTATTGAAGCCCTCATCCTGCTAGCCGCTGCGGTGCTGATCGTTCCGCTGTTTCAGTTTCTGCGCCTGGGTGCAGTGCTCGGTTTTCTTGCCGCTGGGATGATAATTGGTCCGGGGGGACTCGAGCTGGTTACCGATGTAGAGGAGGTACGCACCCTGGCGGAGCTGGGGGTGGTCTTTCTACTCTTCATTATTGGCATTGAACTTAAACCCGCACGCCTCTGGCTGATGCGCCGTCAGGTTTTCGGCATGGGCAGTGCGCAGGTCCTGTTGACCGGTCTGGTGTTGACGCTAACACTGGTGGCATTCTCGGTGGAACTGCGGGTCGCTACTCTACTGGGGCTTGGTCTGGCCCTCTCTTCCACCGCCTTTGTCCTGCAGATCCTCACAGAGCGCCGTGAACTGGGCACTCCTTATGGACGTACCTCCTTCGCCATCCTGTTGTTACAGGATCTGGCTGTAGTTCCTCTATTGGCGCTGGTGCCACTGCTGGCGCAACCCGACAGCACCGTGGGTGGTGATATTGGTCTGGCGGTTGTTGAGGCGGTGGCAATGGTGCTGGCCGTGATCCTGTTCGGTCGTCTGTTGTTACGGCCACTGCTACACCGGGTGGCCCTGCATGGTAGTCAGGAGATCTTCCTTGCTACGGCGTTACTGTTGGTACTTGGCATTGCCGTGATGATCGAAAAGGCGGGAATGTCGATGGCGATGGGGGCCTTTCTTGCCGGACTGTTGATCGCCGACTCGGAGTTTCGTCATCAGATCATGGCTGATATCCAGCCCTTCCGGGCAATGTTACTGGGGCTCTTCTTCATGGCGGTTGGCATGAGTGTGGAACTCTCGGTACTGCTTGCCTCACCGTTAAGAATAGCCGTAATGCTGGTGGCGTTGATTGTGATAAAGGCCAGCGTTCTGTGGCTGGTAGCTCGTATGTTCGGGGTCGGTAAAATAGCAGCAAAAAGAAGTGCGCTGCTACTGGCACAGGGAGGGGAGTTCGCCTTCGTATTATTTGGCGCAGGTTTCTATGCCGGACTGCTTGAGGGTGCTATCTATCAGGAGGCACTACTGGTAGTTGCCCTGAGTATGGTGGTCACCCCATTGCTGGCCATGCGCTCAAAATCTGACTTTGAGACGGCGGACGAGGAGGATGCAGGGCAGCAACTAGACCCCGCGGCCAGTGAAGATGAACCGGAGGTGTTAATAGCGGGATTCGGACGCATGGGGATGCGTATTGCCACCCTGATGCAACAGGCCGGGGTACGATATGTGGCCATCGAACAACGGTTACCGATGGTGACACGAGGGCGCAGTAACGGTTATGCCGTCTACTTTGGTAATGCAGCACAGCACGAGGTGTTGCACAGTGCCGGGGTGTCACACGCCAAATTGATGGTGGTCGCGATTGATAACCCGGAGGTCGTCGAACATGTGGTGGCAGAGGTGCGTCGCTTATATCCCAAATTGCCCATCTATGCTCGCGGGCACAGTCGCCACCGCTGTGAGTCGCTCATCCAGATTGGGGCAACAGGTGTGGCTTCCGAAAATCTGGAGGCGAGTCTGCAGTTAGCGAAGTTTGCCCTTATCCGAGCGGGTGTTGATGAGGAGATGGTAGAGCAGCAACTGGAGAGCTACCGCTATGATTATTACAATTATCTGAAGCATCAGGGTGAGGAGAGGTAGTACGGCGGTCTTATGTGTGTTTCAGTGAAGGGTATATTTACTGACGGCCTCATCCCATGGAAGGGGCCTGTCGTAGTAATACCCCTGCAGGCGATCAACCTTAAGCCTACGCATCGCATCGGCGCACTCCTGTGTCTCCACACCCTCGGCGACAAGTTGCAAACCAAGGGAGTGCCCCATCGCGCAGATGGTCTCCAACATAATCATGCCATCTTCACTATCGAATCGTTTGATAAAGGACATATCGATCTTTAACTCGTGCACAGGCAGATTGTGCAGGTGTGAGAGGGAAGAGTAGCCAGTCCCGAAATCATCTAATGAGAGGATAAAGCCTGTTACCCGAAGCGACTCCAGTACCTCTCTGGCACGATTAATACCAAGTTGTGTGAGACTCTCTGTGATCTCCAGTTTAATTTGCTCAGGCCGGATACCGATATCTTTTACCACCGAGCAGATCCAGCCATGAAAATCACCCTGCATGAGTTGACGGTTGGAGATGTTAATCGAGAGTATCAAACCGTCATGCGCGGCGGCAGTAGATGCGAAGTTTGCTATTGAAGTGGCTACGACATGCCGACCAATGCTATGAATCAGCCCAAGATTTTCTGCCATCGGGATGAAAACGCTGGGGGAGACCCAACCATATTTATCATCCTGCCATCGAGCCAGTGCCTCAAAGCCACAGAGTGATTCATTGTCGCTGGAGACGATGGGTTGATAATAGATCTGGATTGCATGGTTCTTAACAGCCTGGCTAAAACGGTTGGTCATATCGAAATCATAAAAGCCAAGATTACTTTCACGAAGTTCAGTATAAATTTGCACATTATTTCTTCCCTGGTCCTTGGCAAAATAGAGCGCCTTATCTGCCTGAACCAGAAGACTTTCTGCTGAGTCGGCATCATCTGGATAGATAGCACCTCCGATACTTAAGGTAATCATTCCCTCTACATTTTCGGCCTCAAGTTCATATTCCAGTTTGTGCATGAGTGCGTGCGCGACATCACGTAAATGAGAGTAGTGCTGAATATCGGGTAGTAGCACGACAAACTCATCACCACCCCAACGGGCGAGTGTGTCACTTGAGCGTAGCCGGAGTTGCATGATATGGCTAACAGTAATCAATAGGTGATCGCCCGCCTTGTGGCCGTGTATATCGTTTATCTGTTTAAAATTGTCGAGATCGATAAATAACAGACCAAGTTTTGTGCTATTACGTTGGGCCTGTGCCGCATCGTGCTCAAGTCGTTCGTCCAGTAGTGCCCGGTTCGGCAGGCCGGTCAGACTGTCATGCATTGCCATATATTGAATCTTCGATTCTTGCAGATAGCTTTCGGTAACGTCACTAAGAATGGCTCGAATGTGAATGTTACTGTCAGTACTACTCTCAAGCATGAATTTTCCGCCAATCCAGCGCTCAGCATCGCCGTGATTTGCAAGGCGAAATCGTGCTTTGTGCACAGTATCGGATGAGTTTCCAACTTGTGACAGCATTGTGGCGACACTCTCCCTGTCGCCATCAATAATGTAAGTGAGAAGATTGTTATTCTGAGGCATGTCGAGCTTGTCTGGATTGACCATCTGCAGCCAGCAATCTGATGCGGTGATAATCCTTCCATCAATAGACAGCTCCAGTACGGCTTCATTAAGCAAATTCATGGTTCTGATGTAACTTTTTTGCATAGCCTCGGATTTAAGGGCCATTATCCCTAGATCTTTTATCTCTGAAAGCTCACTGCGAAAGCCAAAAAGTGCGAGTAATCTCTCCATGAGGCAGAATCGGGTAAATCCGGATTGAAAAAGATTGATACTGATAAAAAAGAGAATGGCGAGCAGAAGCAATAACATATCTTGATAGAGATACATGATGATGCCCAATATGGTCAGTAGAAAACCTGCTATCACACGGATAGAAGGCTCTATATAAGGCAACGTTGAACTGTTAGTGTCAGCTTCTGTTCGATCCATGTTTTATGAACTTGTGTTAGCGCGATCGTCACTGTGCAGATCTGAATATACGTGTTTTTGTCATGGCTGCGCAACCACGGCCCCTGGCTGACCGGTTAAGTGGCGGATTTCGGTAAAAAAGCGCGTAGATGGCGTGATGAGTGCTTACGAGGATATAAGGTGAGAGATTGGTGGGCCCACCAGGACTTGAACCTGGGACCAAGGGATTATGAGTCCCCTGCTCTAACCAACTGAGCTATAGGCCCGAACGCGGCGATTATACGGAAAAAAAAAGAGGGCGTCTCGGTTGTGTTTTGCGCTTAAATGAAAACGGCGCCAAAAGGCGCCGTCTGGGTGGGGTTGTAAGCGGTGAGCCGACTACTTCCCCTCGGAGTCGAGGAAGCTGCGCAACTGCTCCGACCGGCTCGGGTGACGGAGTTTGCGCAGTGCCTTGGCCTCGATCTGGCGGATACGCTCACGGGTAACGTCGAACTGTTTACCGACCTCTTCAAGGGTGTGGTCGGTGTTCATGTCGATACCAAAACGCATACGCAGTACCTTTGATTCGCGTGCGGTGAGTCCCTCAAGTACCCCCTGAGTCGCCTCGCGCAGCCCCTCGGCGGTGGCCGAGTCGACCGGTGATAGGACGTTGCCATCCTCAATGAAGTCGCCCAGATGTGAATCTTCATCATCACCGATGGGGGTCTCCATCGAGATCGGTTCCTTGGCGATCTTCAGTACCTTGCGGATCTTGTCCTCAGGCATCTCCATACGCTCGGCCAGCTCTTCCGGGGTAGGTTCACGGCCCATCTCCTGCAGCATCTGACGGGAGATGCGGTTGAGCTTGTTGATGGTCTCGATCATATGCACCGGGATACGGATGGTACGGGCCTGGTCCGCGATGGAGCGGGTAATGGCCTGACGGATCCACCAGGTGGCGTAGGTGGAGAATTTGTAGCCACGGCGGTATTCGAATTTGTCGACCGCCTTCATCAGGCCGATGTTGCCCTCCTGGATGAGGTCGAGGAACTGCAGGCCGCGGTTGGTGTATTTCTTGGCGATGGAGATCACCAGGCGCAGGTTGGCCTCCACCATCTCCTTCTTGGCACGGCGTGCCTTGGCCTCGCCGATCGACATGCGACGGTTGATATCCTTGATCTCGGCGATCGCCATGCCGCACTCATTCTCCAGGGAGGCGAGCTTGTTCTGGAGGCGCAGAATCTCCTCCTCCTGCAGCTTTAATGCTTTGGCATAGGACTTGGAGCCGGAGGTATGATCTTTCAGCCAGGAGAGGTTGGTCTCATTTTCCGGGAAGCTGGAGATGAACTCCTTGCGCGGCATTTTGGCACCATTGACACACAGCTCCATGATGTTGCGCTCATGGCTACGAATGCGTTCAATGAGGTCTCGCAGGTTCTGCACCATACGATCCACCAGCTTTGGGGCGAGGCGGAACTCCATAAACATGGCGGTCAGCTCCTCCTGCAGCTTGCTCGCCTGTTTGGACTCCTTACCATGCTTGCTGATGGCGGTGACGGTGCGCTTGTAGAGCTTCTCCAGCTCCTTGATGCGTCCACGAACCTCTTCGATGTCGAGCCCGGCATCTTCTTCAACGGTGCTTGAATCGTCATCATCGTCACTGCTGTCGGCAGCAACGGTGGCGGGCACGGCGGGTTCGTCGCTCTCATTGGGATCGACAAAACCGGTGATCACATCGGCAAGGCGCATCTCTTCGGCCTCGACCTGGGCAAATTCACGCAGCAGCTCGGCAATCGTCTCCGGATGGCTGGCCAGCGAGATCAGCATCTGGTTCATGCCCTCTTCGATGCGCTTAGCAATCTTGATCTCGCCCTCACGGGTGAGCAGTTCCACGGCACCCATCTCACGCATATACATGCGAACAGGGTCGGTGGTGCGGCCAAACTCGCTGTCAACCGAGGCGAGGGCGGCTGCGGCCTCTTCGGCGGCATCTTCATCGGTGCTAACAGAGTCACCAGTAATCAGGAGGGAGTCCGCATCGGGGGCCACCTCATGTACGGTGATCCCCATGTCGTTGATCATACTGATGATGTCTTCGATCTGATCCGGGTCGACGATATCACTGGGCAGATGGTCATTGACCTCTGCATAGGTGAGATACCCCTGCTCTTTACCGCGGGCGATCAGTAGCTTTAGTTGGGATTCCTGAGATTGCTGCATCGATACCTTACTCACACGTCTGTGCCCATCGGGCGTAGGAAAACTCCACATTATAGCCTATTTATGCCGTTCTGCACGTTGCCTGTGGATAACTTTGTGTTTCTGATGCCTTGAATATAGACGGGGTTTGCGATTGCGCCAGTTTAACTGCGCTAAAAACGTGATTTTTATCGCAATTTTTGCAACAAAGTCTGATATTCACTACGTTCGTCAGCACTCAGTTCACCAAATGGCTTTTGCGACAACTCCTGATGACGCTGGCGTAATAGCTGTTGCTCTAGCCCGCGAACAGCACCCGTGAACTCGTTTGACAGGTCATCCTGTTCGGCATCAAGCAGTAGCTCCCGCTGCACCAGGGTAAAGAGATGGCGCTCCTCTTCGCGGCCCCGCCACTGTTCCAGCAGCGCCGCGGTCGTGATATGGGGGTTGTGCTGGATTAATTCAACGATTTCAATGAATAACGATACGCCGGGTAGCTGCAGATCGGCAAAACGTTGTGGTTCACCGGCTTCGGATGCCAGCGGAGGGTGGTGCAGCAGCAGGGTGATGGCGTGACGCAGGTGTGAGGGTTGCTGTTTTTGCCCGGAAGGGCGGCTTGTGGTGTGGCGCTGCTGAGGCCTTGACGTGGCGGGTGCGGCCAGCCCCAGCATCTGTGTCAGCTGCTCGGTGCGCATATTGGCCAGTGGGGCGAGTCGCTCCAGCAGTTTGTGGCGGTAGATCCCCTCGGGCAGCTTGCCGATGATGGGGCGACTCTTCTCTACCAGCCGCGCCTGGCCGTCGAGCCGTTTAAACTCACCCAGTTGCTTGAACTGCTCGATGAGAAACTCATCCAGTGACTGCGCCTGTGCCATCTGTAACTCAAAGGCGGCCTTGCCGATCTGGCGGACCTGAGTATCCGGGTCCTCCCCCTCGGGCATGAACATAAAGCGCAGGCGGCGGCCGTCGCGCATGTGGGGCAGGGCGATCTCCAGACCGCGCCAGGCGGCGTCGCGTCCGGCGCGGTCGCCGTCGAAACAGAAAACTACCTCATCGGTGGCGCGAAACAGCTGCTCCAGATGTTCGGCGGTGACGGCGGTACCGAGGCTCGCGACCGCATAGCGGATGTCGTACTGCGCCAGCGCCACCACATCCATATAGCCCTCCACCACCAGCAGGCGGGGCAGCTCGCGGTTGGCCTGGCGTGCCTCGTAAAGCCCGTAGAGTTCTCGTCCCTTGTGGAAGATGGGGGTCTCGGGGGAGTTGAGAT
>Ga0224501_10002046_pt1 | contig 15730 bp, 13 predicted proteins | sample SF_Oct11_sed_USG_4_FD_169105 | JGI IMG/M metagenome (GOLD analysis project Ga0224501, IMG submission 169105) | Sediment microbial communities from San Francisco Bay, California, United States - SF_Oct11_sed_USGS_8_1 | ecosystem: Environmental > Aquatic > Marine > Sediment | place: USA... | reverse complement strand
CGCATCACATGCCATACATGTAACATATAGAATATAATATCATGTACCACAGAGGGTAATACTGAGTTGTGTTTTCAAACCATTAGTGCATAACATGTTACTACGTCACATGACAATTGGCATTTTTACATCAGCTGCATTGATAGGTTGTACCACCCAGTGCAAAGATGCGTCTTTTGTCACATCGTTCACACACTCATAGACATATTTTGCTCAAAGAGAAGATAACTGGGGAGTATGCTTTGACTTGCTACCACATCTCATCTGTTGGTACCGGCCAATCAACGCGTCCGATGAGTTTCCTGCCACCTTTATCACTGGAAGCTGTAGTTTATTGCACTATCAACTTAGAAGGCTGGGCGCTGCAAGTGATGACTCAATCTGACAATTTTATACCTATGGAAGCAGCATTTCCTCGGTTTATTCATGATTGTTATTAGTCGACGAACGACTTTATCAACGAGAAAAGTCTATATAGAGCCGCAGAGAATGATTATTGATTGGCAGTTGACATGGCTCGAATTTTAGAGGAGACCTCTCAGATTTCCAAGGAGTCTTGAAACGACTACTGGATATTAGCCTAGTTTTTTATGCTCACTGTGAGGTTTCCTAAATAATTTGACACCAACATGGAATGAATATCTTGTTTCGATCTACATTCGATGCTACATGGAGCGGCACGATTTTCATTCGTTGTCGTTGCACAAGTATCCATGGAGGGACTCCCCGTGTATAAACCCACCAATTCACTATACCAAGTCAGGCTAACATACCTCATAATAATGTTAACTCCGGATGATGAGCAGGCGACAAAAGTGGCCATAGAAATAACAGCACAGGCCACATAGAAGTACGGTGCTAGACATTTCTCTCCCTCCGTACAGGAGCCACCAGTCATGGTAACATTGGTGGAACAGAAGCAGTCATGGTAGATCTGTAAAGTATTCAGTGATACATAGGGTAAGGGTTTTATTTACAACGCTATCATAACATGGCTTGTTTTCAGGTTAGCCTATTGTTTGTCCTATAAAGTTGGTACTCTGTGGGTGGCCCTCTTTTGTTCACCATGGCAATCAAATCCGACGAGAAAGTACAAATTTCGAACTGAATTCTGAGTCACTTGGTCCAAAGCTGAATGCTCGGCCCACCAAGCATCCGTTCCCCCCACTACCACCCCACCACTAATAGCGAAGTTCTAGCAAGCACAGAGATGGGTGGAGAGTGCCAGCTCTATATAATGTGGGAGGACTGTGTTTCACCGACCGTGCAGACCATCTGAAATGTGAAACTTACAAATTGCTCTCCCTGTTTCTCATAGCGCTGGCATCCCGCCGCACAGGGAGATCTGTATGATACACCGTTATAGCACACAGGGGTATACAGCTGATCACTGCAGGCACAGTCTGTTATACATGGCCTACAAACAAAGATAAGTGTATGTTACCCAGAAACCTAAATATAACCTACATGCACCCAGGTGACTGAGGTACGAAACACTTAACTACAGCAAACCATCTTAAAGCACTACCATATAACCGAGGCTATGTGCGATGCTCAAGCATTGTTTTTGTGTTACTCTGGTGTGGATTTTGATCTAGACCCAGAACTCTACTTCTGGCTCCAGCCTTTGTTATACTAAATAGATTCTCCAATTCCCATGGACGTTAATGTAAAAAAGGTCTATAGCCTATTGAAGTTTTCGTAACCCAATAAACCTAATAAAATTTTCAAATCAAGCCTGCCGCTCAATAGATCAGTGGAGCAACTGATGCATATAACTCGGGAACTCCACTTAACCCAGTAAACCTGCAGCCATTTAATTCATTTCTTCTGTAGTTTCTGGTCCAGTTTTGCCAATCCCAACATAACAAATGACAAAATAAGCAACCAATATGAACAAACAAACAAAAAGACTAACTAAATCACTAAATAACAAGCTAATAAATTAAATAAATAAACTAACTAACTAACTAAGCTAAACTAAACTAAGCTAAAGTGTCCTGGTAGAAGCTAAACTAACTGAATAAGCTAACAAACTAAACTAACTAACTTACATGTATTGATCTGGTACTGGTTGTGTTTGTGATTGAGGACAGGTGAGGAAGATGGTTGGTATAAGCAGGATTGTCGCACTGAAGCTGCAGAAGAAGATGAATTTAGCGTCCTGTTGTAGAGTGAGTTTATACTTGGATGCCACCCATCCTCCCAGAAAGATAGCGAAACAGCTGAGGAGTGGAGGTAGCAAACCTAAATAACAAACAATGTTTGCCTTATTTTACAAACCCCAGCAGGTTAACTTAGTGGCCTGACAAGGTCAACGTCTGAGGTCAACTCCTTAATAAGCCAACCCATTTTCTGATTTGACACCGGATTGTCATCCGCCGGCTTGTCATCCGCCGGCTTGTCATCCGCCGGCTTGTCATCCGCCGTAACTATCTTCGACCACTGTATGAGAGTGAAGACAGCATATCTTAGCACCAGTCCCAAGCCAAAAAACAGGGTTGGTGGCATGAGGAACACGAAGCTGTTTTGGCCTTGGCTTTACCAACATGCAGGTGTATGAAGCTGAAAGTCAGTACCTAGTACTGCGCGTGCAGAGAAAGATACTCTGACAGGGGATGAGTGTCTTATCCCAACCAACCCACACTTCTTTAAATTACAGGAATGAGTCATACTGTAAATTGGTCATTCATCAGCTCACCAGCAAAGATGTTAGCCTCCCACGCACTGAAGAAGAATTGCACTTCAAAGTATTTTGGCAGAAATCCGATCCATCCAGAGAGGTAGTAAACACCGGCACAGGCTGCCAATGTCTCGGTCACATACAATGGGTTTAAAAACAGTTTGCCCAGAGTCGGTAGAAGATCTTTGGCGCTTCTGAATTCGTTATTGTCAGCGTTGTTCGCGCTGTCAGCAGGAATTATATCAGCTTGAGAAGAACTGGATGTGGTAGACATCTTTTTGTGACTCTGTGCTGACTCTGTTCCTTCAGGGCCTACGGTAACAAAAACCATGGAATAGCGATTTGAAGAGCTCAAACGGAGTGAATCATGAATCGCGCAACTCCATTGGGAAGCAGCTGGTGGGTGTTCAGTTTCTTGGAATGCGTCAGGTTGTTGTACGCTAAATACTTATTTCACAGCAATTTCTTGGAGTACAAGCTCATCGAGATGTAAAATGCTTACCGCTCCATGGCAACCTCTTTGGAAAGCAACTCATGGGTAGCAGAAAGGCTGCCATGAAAGCCCCAAAAACAAAATAGCCGATCCACCAGGCCCCAATCCACTGGGGGTCATCCGGGGTGAGGTAGGTCTCTCCTAGTGTCACATAGTTACTAAGGAAGAGTGCACCGGATCCGAATCCTACCACCGGTCCAATGGTGTAGAAGGCCAAAATCACCGCTGAAATATAAAGATGATAAATTGTTCTCAGAGCTGTCTATGGCGTTTATCATTGGTTACATAGTCATGCAGGACTGACCAGTTTAAAGCCGTGAAGACCATGTTAAAGCCTTGCAAACTACCAGAACATCGTCAAGTGAGCATACTACATAACAAACTGAATGCATTATTCATGAAAAACTATTGCAGTGGGTTATCGTCTTATTGAGTACATGGGCAGTTCAATCGATTATGCTCATATGTAGATTAGATTGTACTGACCAATGTATTTAGAGGATCCATGAAGCTCCTTCACATTGTTATCTATGAATACGAAGCTAAGTGACCAATAGGGGGCATAGCCAGCGCCCATCAGGAATCCTCCAAAGCAGTACATGATTATGACAATGGTGGATCGTAGAGCACCCCCTGTCCCACCTAAAACACAATATCATGTCACTGTGTACTCAAGATCATACTGTGATGCGTGAAGAGCCAAGTCACTTGACTAATGATTCCGCTCAGGAGTTTACAGCGTACAGTAATAGCCGTGGAATGATAACTCCTACCACAGTAAGCCAGTAGAGGTAGGGAGGGATAACTCTAGGGATAAGGGGTGACAAAGGGAGATGAATAATGAAGGTGATTGGAGATGTCAGCTCACCTCCTGCAGGGAGCTCTGTAGTTGTAGTAGTAGTAGTAGTAGTTGAGGTCAGGTTGTTAAATAATGGTGTCACAAGGTCACATAACGTCCTAGAAAATTAATTAAATCAGATAACAACAGGCCTGACATCTGGACCACAGAGAGTCTGATTATAATGACTGTCAGCTTGTTCCTATTAAGTTGCTTCTAGACGAGATCAGAGACAAGTGTAACTTACTCAGTTACGTGTTCTTCCTCTGACTTTCCTTCGCCGGTAGATTTAACCCGGTCCTCATATGATATAAAGAAATGTGGTAGACCATGCATGACGCAGCCAGCAACCATCATCACCAAACCAAACGTGAGAACCTATTAAACAGAAATACCCTGCCTTTACCGAGCTCAACATTTTACAAGTCCTAAACAGCACCCAAAGTCAGTCATGATAGCTCATTGTCATGGTAGCTCAGTGGGATAGCTCATTGTCTATCTTCCCCTTGACCCGGGTTCAATTTTCAGCCACGGCGGAGTATTTCAAGGGATTTTTCCCTGGCTGATTGCACTCTGCCAACCCGTCCTGAGCCAGCGTGGTAGAAAATGGCTCAATCTCCCCTCAATGACACCGCACAACCTGTGGACAGCAAGGAGGAAGGTTGAAGTCCAACCACGGACAGGCTGATAGAAAAAAACAGCACCTACATAGCTCAACACAATACATGTACACATCTAAACATTATGCATGTGTGGAAACACCTTGGCCTCTACTCGATCAACATAGCAGATGTGTGAAAACTCGCAGTCTCTCCATCGAAACACATAACACAATGCAAGTTTCATGACCACAATGAGAAATAGGAGCCAGTCCACTTGAGACGCTGACGCTGATGCTGATGCTGACGCTGACGCTGATGTTGATGCTGATGCTGATGCTGATGCACTGCATAGTTAGTGATGCTGAACCCCCCTCCATCATAACAGATGTTTCCTCTTAATTTTTACAGAGGACATTGAGACAGCTTAGCAGTGCATCGAAGACGTTCACCTTTTTTATAAACTTGTGTGGCTTTTCTAGTGTGTGAGCTACATGCCACCGATAGTTGAATATATTTGACTAATAAAACGCAATTATGTAAATTGCCCTCATATTTAACTTACCCTCATACTTAACTTACCCTCGGTATATGTTTGTTGGTGAGGAAGTAGGAGGCAAACACATTAGACAGAACACTGCCCACTTCAAACATGGCATACCAAATGCCGATATCCGTAGCACTGAATGAGTAGACTGACTGAGTAGTGCTCTGTACCGAACTCATATAAGTATATGCTGATGTGATACCCAGTGTTATCAATCCTGATACAAAGGCATACACCTTCAGGTTTGCAAACATCTGCAAGCACCCGACATCCTTTAAAGGACCCCAGCCACATCGTGTGTCCACCATGATTTCCTGCAAGTAGTAATACATAGTATATTACATAGAGATTGCAATTAACTGCAGTGTTCATAAGAAATAATAGTTTCTGGACTGGATAAGAAACACTGAAAATCTTTTTTCCAAACGCTAACATTATTGGGGTATAGTATTATTATAGGTCCTAATAGACTATTGAAACAATGTTAGTTGGTGCAATTGTATTTAGACTATTTGACTGTAGGTAGTTAGAGTTGTTAGTTGAAATTTAATCTCACACCATCGTTCGCTTTAGAAACAAAAATCTGAGCTGCACTCAAACAGTCTAAGGGCGCTTGATGCCAGGTTTGTATGCAGATAAACCCATCGCAACTATTCGTGAAGTGATGAAGAATGGAAATCAGGTGGCTTTACGCTGCGTCGACCCTAGATTGATACAAGATATTCGTTCAATGTTTGCATGTTTCCATTTATTTTGTTTCCCGACAGGAGATTTCACAGCCAGCCATCCTAATAACTGTGGTAACGCCCCTTAGGATGTCTGAGAAATCTTTTTGAATATTCGAGTTGTCTCGATTTTCGATTGACCATCGTTCGCTATGGGCCCGTATGGATTTTTTTCATTGATAAAGTCGATCGTCGGCGAACACACCTCATATTAACTGGCAGCTCATATTCATTTCTTGTTTTACCTTTAGCAGAAAATCAGAGCATTATCATAGGTGATGCCCCGGTCATGCTGCTGCCTGTAGTCTAAGCCCGACTCAGAGTAAAAATATTGCAACATTGCAGGTTGCAGTACAATAAAACGTTTATTTCTTCATGTCCGCAATCGTGCAATCATGACCACATGGCTAATGCTCAAAACGAAGCTTTGGAAAGATTAAATCTTTGATCAGCATTAATTTTGCAGTATCGTCCTCTAGCATAAAAATACCAAATCATCTGTATACACAGAAAACGGTATAAAAAGTAACTAACGGCTTGAATACTACAGGTAATATTTTACAATTTTATTTTACATGGATAGCTTAAATAAGACCAGAAGTCTTTTTTACATTAACGTCCATGAATTTTGGTATAAATAAAAAGCTTACAGCTATCAGCAAGGTTCCACCTCTTACTCAGTGAAGCATCCACAGCAGAGTGGTGGTCAGCTTGTAATAGAACCTGATCCCTTTATGTAAATATAAGATGATCCCACGACGTCACCCACATACACACACTTATGGGCGTGTATAGTTATATAGGCCCTCATGGCAATATAAAGGCCCTCACAGAAATGTATACAGGTCCTCATAGCCTCTCAACCGTTATCATTACCTCCCTGTACCTGACACCCCTACAATAATCCACTGTAAAACAACACCGAGTGATTACCTATATTACTCAACTATAAAACTATATAGCATATGATGAAGAAATGAATGAAAATCTTCTTCAGTCCTAGTCCTGACCTAGAAATAATGACCTCCCAAAAGTTTTTGCTTTCAGTTGGATTTGTCTGGCCATTAGATAGTGCATGTTATTTGAGTTTCTTGGCCCATAACTTTGATGTCAACGATGGCGTCTATGTTTTTCTAATCTGTCAAGTTATGCAGGATGCGTTCCGTGTTAAATAAAGAGCTTTAGGCCTTTACATGGTATGCTTATAGCTAGAAGTGATTTTTATGACTGATTCACACTAGCTCGATGACAATTAATAATTGTTGATGAAATGGCAGAAAGGACGTAAGTACATCCGTACGAAACACTGCGTGTCAGGTCTTAAGAGTTTTATACTCTTCGTGGAGGTATAGATCACCACTTTTATATCTGTCCCACCTCTGGGGTCATTGAGTGTTATTACTGCACCTGCATGTTGTGTCAGTGTATCCCTGGTGCAAGCTATTATAATAGATATATTCTTGAAACCTCGCCAATGATGGCGCTGATGAATTTCGGCTGGGAGGATAGGTAACACATCGGCTATCTTCTCACCTTTTGTCGTCAACGTGTACGCAGCCCATGAAACTTCCAATGAAATTTCAAGTTGGACATACTATTTTTCATCCCTGGCTATCATCCCAATTCTGAGATCAGCAAAATTTTCAGTGTTTGTTTGGGATGATGGCCATCATCCTAGTTTCGAGAATAAGCCCATTGTGTCAGCCCTACATGGCAGTCCGGCCAGCACCATTCTCTACACGCGCTTTTCTTATATTCCAGATTAAGGTATGTAGCCACTCAGTTTTGCCCATCCCTTCATCATATGCATAACTTTGCCAAGGAGAAGGGCTGTAAAAGAAGGCTGTATTCATTCGCAAACACACACCCACACCTCTAGGTACACTTCTATACTGATGTTATGGAAATCTCTTATTATGTTTTGTATCAATAATCCGATGTACAAGCAGAAAAAGAAGTGGATAAAAACAAGAGTGACAGGCGATATCCAGTGCTTGACCTATATGTGAGAACTGACCTGAATATAGTAATAATCTACTGATTTAAACCAGGCAGGTTTTGAAATATTATGTAAACTTTGACATGTTCGAGTAAACATTTAAATCAGTGCCAGGCTCCAGAGGTAGGTGGAATATTCAACAACATAGCACCAAAACTAGCTGGTTTTACATAAGCTTGTTAAATCCCATTGTGACTATTATAGCTCAGAGTGTTCACATTTAGCATAGGGGAATAGGAGCATGTGTCCCGAGCACATGCGATTACTAGTCATCTCTATACAGGGAACCATACATATCACGGGAACCAATCGCTGAGGGTGCTACAGATTTCCTTCAACGACCATTGCTGTCCTAGAAAATGTCTATAATATAATACTTATTATCTACTCACTATCTCATGTGAATGAGAGAAATTCAGTCAACCTGAATGTTTTATAGCTCTCTTGTCCTTTGCTCCGGACAAAACTATGTTATCATCAACCATTGTCATACCTGTTCACAACTGTTACAGCCTGATCAAATAACCTACTTATCTTAAAAAATATGGGAGCACTTGTCACAGGATCTTGTGAGTGTTGACCTAAAATACTGATGCCCTCCAGTACATTCACTTGCCTGCCTAGCAAATCTCTTAGTTGTATATAAAAGTCAAGGTCATACGCACCTCCTTGGATCATAATTTCCTAAAAAGACTCCCCAGTGACAAATAAACCATATTGAGTATTGGCTAGTAATCTGGTGGGCCAAGTGACATAGCTGACCATGCATGCCCCTTCTAATGATGATGATCAATGTCTAGATATGCTGGTATAAGACATAAGCTCACAGGTTTGCAGGGTTGTGTTGTCCCAGGGCGACAGCGAGGCTTCTTTTAATGTTTATACCAGTGCTGTTTTGTTGTAAACTGTTATGGCTTGGTGCCAAAAGATGCCATCATGTTGATTTAGCATGATCAGGGTTTATCTGGAACCATGACAAGCTCCCACTTGGTATCTACGATCTTATCTCTACGAGTACATGTTTTTCTACTCAGGCACCTGGCCATCCTAAGCCTGAGGCTTGTTGGAGAGGTAGGAGCTATAGGATAAATGTGAGGAGCTCATACTCACAACAGGGAACCCACCCTGGCCTGGATTTGTACCAAGGTTCTCACAGTTGCAAACCCAATGTTTTTAAACAACTGAGCTTACCGGTATCTCCGTTACTCAGCTATACTGACTCATCAAGCCATAGACTATGATTGGAATCCATGCTGAGGCCATATGCAAATAAATGCACCGTATAGAACTGGCAATCTTTGAATGAAATGTATTTGTTATTTTAAATATTATGCATAGTAAAAAGGAAATAATGAGTATCAAGAGAAAAAATAGATTGTCTGATAATAATATAACTAATGTCAGTTCCATCTTTATTCCAAGCAGAACTGCTCATATAAATTACTGTTTCGGGCTATGCGCCCGTATCTTAGACATGGGACGGTTGCAGTTGGCTGAACTGATGATGGAGTATGCAACCAATCACTGGGCACCTTAGATTGCCTCATATTTTTTTTCAAAAAGTTAATTGAGCATTCCTGACCAAAGAATCCCTATACGGCGGATTACTTACAGTGAGGAGGAGCCACTGTAGGAGTTTTTTTATACCATTCAGGATTCATTACATTGCAATTTCTCATGGAAGAAAAATGTGTTCGAATCTCTGTTGAAATAGAGAGCTTTCAAACTTATCCACGAATTAATGCTTTTAATGCTTTTCAGCCAAATCAGGCGAAATATCGCTTCCGTATAATAATAGCGACAGTTGTATGAAACCTCTATCTATCAAGATAAAAGAGCCTCTATCTGAGTGAGTACAGCTTCTATCCGTCTGAACTGGACACTTCTTTTTCTGCTCACGTCATGGGGAGTTTGGTATCTGTAGAGCGCTTGAGAAGGAAGGCCCTCTACATCTGTTTGGCAAGGAACAAGCTCTAACTGTCTAGCGAATCCATATCTATTTCAAGCAGAGGAGGGTCATCACCTTTGCTTCTGATCACACGGCGGTGCTTTCTATAGAATCAATAATGAATGAAATGTGAGTCACATGAAGAAGAGTATATAGGGAAGTGGGCGGAGCCACCAGTAGGGGGTGCTGCGAGAGGGTGGAGCTGCAAGTAGGTGGAGCTGCAAGTGGTTGGAGCTACAAGTAGGTGGACCTGCAAGTGGTTGGAGCTACAAGTAGGGGGAGCTGTGGGTGGGTGGATGTGCAAGTAGGTGGAGGTACCAGTAGGGGGAGCTGTGAGTTGGTGGAACTGCAAGTGAGTGGAGCTGTGAGCGGGTGGGGGTGCAAGTGGGTACGCTACGAGTAGGGGGAGCTGGGAGTGGGTGGAGCTGCAAGTGGGTGGGGCTATGATTGGGCAGAGCTTTGATTAGACACGGTTTCAGTGTAAAAATTACCTGATACAGATGGTGGTGATGACAGCCAGAGAGATGACGATTACGGTAACAGCCACTCCTATCAGCGCAATAGTCAACCCGCTGCTTCCAGGGGGCTTAGCTGAAATCACGAGAGAACACGATCAATTACCACCTAGGCAACATGTGCACAGAACACGGAAGGTTTGTCTCGATGCCTATGTGTATAAGTTTACAGCTCAAGAATTTAAAGGTTCTAATGGGTGGATACCTTTTATGTCGCATATTCTATTTTCATCCTGACTAGGGGCTGGCACTGAGTGATGCAGAAGAACACTACACGATAAATTGTCACCACTACATCAGGGAGAATGGTGGCTCACTGGGAACTTAACTATAGGCATTAAGGGTTTTCCAGTGCCTTAGCCACTACATCACTGATGGTGGTGATTTGTGAACAATAATAGGTGTATTCGTGTGATCGGGTTTTGATGTCTGAAATCCGGCTTTCGATGCACTTTCAATTTCACTGCTCAGAGGCGCGCCCGAAAAGTGCGTTTTTACAAACCATGTACCTCAGCTGCGCCTGAAAGTGAATCTAATCACGCAAACAAAGTAGGTGCACTAGTTTATACAATATCAAGGTTATTAAAATGTCAAGGCTAGCTTAGTTATTCTATGGTCGCTTCACGGGTCTCTTCGTTGTTACAAAACAGACCGTGAATCAGACTACAGAACTATTTTGTCCTCAGACACGCAAGACATTGAGAGTGGACAACTCTGATGTACCCGAAACTGCACCCAAAACCCTTGCCTGTTTTAACGGCGCCAATCTGTTCGCGTGATCTCGCTTAAAATTTATTGTTTGCGTCTGACCGAAACCACGCGAATAGGCCCATTATCATTATAGTAATATGGAGTTTGGCATGAATGGGTAGGTTCTCACTTACCCACAGGAACTGGGTGTATATAGATAGCCTGACTGATATAGTCAAGATACCAGTTATTATAAGTTACTGAGCAGTTATAGGCGATCTCAGAGTCCATGTCACAGAAGGTAACAGTGGTATCAGTACCGGAGTGCTGGTGTGATGAGCATTGGGACACATCACACCCAACAACTGAACATATCACCTATAACCAGAATGTAGATATATAATACTCATTGATAGGAATACAGTGAACCTTGGATAACTCGAGCTGCAGGGAATCACCAAAAAAGTTTGAGTTACGAAAAATTTGAGTTATGAGTTATGCTCTCACTTTGCTTTAACCATGTGCCCACCGTAGCGAGTCCATTTCGCTCTAGTGTATTCCATTTCCTGACTAAAATTTCTAAAATTTAGGGAATTTTCTTCTCATGTGAAAAGAAAACCATGAAATTAAGCTTGTTACACAAGAAGGTTAACACATCCACCCACATAAAAGGTAATTTGATGGCTCTAACCGTGCTATGACTAAAGGTTCGAGACATGCCCAGCAAATTATCATTACCCAGGCAGGGACCATGAAACTTGGAAAAGCAGATTTTCGAGTTATCCGAGGTCGAGTTAACCGAGTTTCACTGCATATGGATATGCAATCGTCAATCTCGAGGTCCAACAAACTGACAGTCCTGATGTCACAAATAGACTATACTACGCAGGAATTGCCTTTATGTCAAAGGATAAACAACTCCGCAAAAGCCACATCCGATTTACAGAGTTGTCTATATTCTCCATAAAATTCATGGTGCTTCCGGGGTGAAGCGATAGCCTTGTGGATAGCAGACTGGGCCTCGCGCCCGGGGTCCCTGGTACGGGGTGAAGCGATAGCCTAGTGGTTAGCGTACTGGGTTTTGGACCCGGGGGTCCTGGATTCAAATTCCAGTTTGGGCAAAAAAATTATCTTACGCAACACCCCCATCGGTTTCGGATTCTGACGTTAAATAAAAGAAGCCCCAAGAGTTATCTTTTCTTTGGAGTACACGAGTTTATTTTGATTCTAGAAGTTAAATATTTCGTGACATTGCTTGATGCTGTACGAAAATTGATTAGTCATGTACTTAATACTCAGAAAATTGCGGGGCCAACGGCATGCCTTTCATTTAGCCCAGTGGTGTTGCAGTTTCCAGCGTTACTTGAGGGAGGCCCTCCATTGGAGTTTTCCTCTCTATGGGTATGCAAGCAAAAGTCTCCAAATGACGCGGCCTGGGAAATGCTGAACCTAAGACTCAGTAGGCCACCACTCCTGACAGCTATTCTATTATGGAGATAAGAAGTAACAGCGATTCCAATGTGGACCGATTTCCAGATTCAAATATTTATATAAATGATGATACGTCCATGGGGTAGAACTCGGCTATGAACTACGAAACTATGGCATTGAAATGGTTACTACCTGATAAGGGTGGAGTCTCGTATCTGAGAGACTCCAGTGCAGACTCAGACAGTGACCTGGGCGATGCGTATAAGTTACATCTCCAAGGAAGACAGGTAAATCTACAAAAAGTCATATCATGCGTTATCAACTATCATACGCTCAAACGCGGCCACCGGTGTGTCAGCCAAGTGTGCAGAAGGAGTGGAGGTTTGGGTAACTTACCTCGCATAGGCACTGTTATCTGTTTGATGCGACTCGCTCCCCAACCAAAACCAGTCTGAGCCTCCACCTAAAACAATTCGATAAGCAACTGCAACAAGTCACTAACATGGTAGCAACAAGCCAATACAATGACTACAACGAGCGAACCACAGAATTATAACGCATGTCAAAACCAAAAACAACTGCAACAAGTCACTAACATGGTAGCAACAAGCCAATACAATGACTACAACGAGCGAACCACAGAATTATAACGCATCTCGAAACCAAAAACAACTGCAACAAGACACTAACATGGCAGTAACTACACTGTACTACAACTAGCAAATTATTGTCCAGCCACTATGGCAATCACTGCAGTTGGTGACACCTTGTAATTATAGGTGAAAGAGTGGTGCAGGTACCCCGCAGGTGTCCTGGCCAGTGTCAGGAGTGGTGCATAAATTGGCCTACTATTTGACTCAGAGTTTCCCAGGGTGCATCATGAAGACTTTCTGATTGCACCCGGATGCCCCCTTAGAGCGGGCGCGGGCCTCCTTAATTTAGTGTCGGGCTCCAAAACCGAGAGAGCGTGACCAGTCATGGTGAGACTTACTGTGACCGTGTAGTTATGGTTGGCTGTGACATTAATTGGTATTGCAGTTTGGGGAGTAAGTTGTGTAATGTTGCTTCGCTGACCAGTGACGTTAACGCGATACTGTCGTATGATGCCACGTGTAGGGGTGGGTTGGTTCCACAGCAGCCAGACCTGGTCAGCACGAGGCTCCAGTCGGACACGCTGTGGTGCTGCCGGAGATTTCTCTGCTGATCTCCATGATGGCAGAACGATCCTACTACTCAGCTGCCATGAGTTTTTACTGACTAGTGTCATATTATACTGAGTGTATGCATCCACAGGCAGGATACAGTAGTAACGGAAGCTGTCACAGACTACCTCTGACTGAGAATCATTATTAGCCGTGTAGTACAGGAGAAAGGTATTGTTACCATCACATCTCATATCACCTGGCTAAACAATAACATACTATTATTAATAATTAACAATAATTAGTCAGGAGTGTCAGGGGTTTGCGAGAATTGGCCTACTGAGTCTTGAGATTCAGTGTTTCTAAGGCCGCGTCATTTGGAGACTTTTGCTTGCATACCCATAGAGAGGAAAACTCCAATGGAGGGCCTCCCTCAAGTAACGCTGGAAACTGCAACACCACTGGGCTAAATGAAAGGCATGCCGTTGACCCCGCAATTTTCTGAGTATTAAGTACATGACTAATCAATTTTCGTACAGCATCAAGCAATGTCACGAAATATTTAACTTCTAGAATCAAAATAAACCAATCGCCAGAGTTGAGACAAATCCCTCTGAGAGAGATTTGAAATCGCGTCAAATCATTCGAATTGAGCATATCAAATCCAATCGAATCACCCAACCCTAAACTAGAGCAAATCAAGTCTCAAAAAGACCGCAATTTGAAATCACTTTCAAATCTCATTTCAAATCACCAACTCTAATTGAGTCTGGCGAATCAAAATACAGGGTGAATTGGCATACAATGACTGTACTATGCTGAGTATTACAGTGCCACACAGAAAACAGTGTTTCCTGTGTGGCGCTGCAACTTCAGATTTACCAGCAAAACACAGCATCCTGGCGAAGATTACAGGCTTCCCAAAAGTACAATCTCCATGCCATGTTGCCATGCTGGAGTAGAGGCTAGTAGCGATTTGCAAAGATAAATCACAGGTAGGAGACCAAATAAAATAAAATCTCTAGCCTGTACCAAATGATTCAAATCAAATCTCAAAAATCACAGATTTTTCAACTGATTCGAATCTCAAATTATTCGAATCACGGGAATTTGGCCTTAACTCAGTCAGAGTGTTGACCTTTCATGAGCACATGTACTAACACGGGCTATCCGTGAAGTGTAGCATAGAGTGACGAGTCACTAGCCGAGGTCTTACTTACCTGAAAGGTGAACTTGACATTTATATTGATGGGGTCATTTGGAAGCAGTTCAACACGAGAGATCAATCGAGCTTTCTCAGGTTCTGTAAGAACACAAAACAATACAGACTCTGTGTCTATAAAGCGGAGTGGATGCGAGTCGACAGGTGTGACTCTATGGTACTATTGGACTCAGTGACTGTCCCTTCTGGGGGCTGCCATATTGCTCCCCGAACAATCCCAAAATTCACCGCTCAATTGAACACTACAAGGTGGCCGATAGAAAGCAAGAGGCGGGCATTACGCCATCGACAGCATAAATGCAAAAGCAATTGATACACCCAGAAAGATGTTTCATGAAACTTTCAACTGTGGACCCGACAGCTCATTTTGCCCTGTAAACTACGCGCAAACGGATCTGTATCTTCTTACGCTTTGATTGTGCAGTGTTCGAACTGTCCAATAAAGGTGTGATGAATCAGCCTAGCAGACCAGCTAAAAGTTTGAAATCCAAACGACTATCTCCCATTTAAATAATGGGTACATAAAGGTAGTACATAGTAATTCTATGAATGGGCAGTATATGGACGAAGATTTCCCACCGGACGCTGACCAAGCGCTATTCCCATTGGTCAATGGGGCCATCTACTTCAAATGTACGAAAAAAATAAAGTTATTGCTTCGCTTGGCCATAATTTTCAAATATCTCACAATTGCCACAACCAACTATAAAGAGCAGCACTCTATCGTAATCGCTAATACTTCCACTTTGACATATCTTGATCGAGTTTTGGTGTCTGAAACCGGGTTTCTCAGTTCCAATGCTCAAAAATGCGCCCGAGTGTGCGTTTTTACAAACCATGTACCTCAGCTGCGCCTGAAAGTGAATCTAATCACGCAAACAAAATTCTGCGCCTGAAA
>Ga0224501_10002045_pt1 | contig 15734 bp, 18 predicted proteins | sample SF_Oct11_sed_USG_4_FD_169105 | JGI IMG/M metagenome (GOLD analysis project Ga0224501, IMG submission 169105) | Sediment microbial communities from San Francisco Bay, California, United States - SF_Oct11_sed_USGS_8_1 | ecosystem: Environmental > Aquatic > Marine > Sediment | place: USA... | reverse complement strand
TGGTGAGTAGGTTCCAAAATCCTTGCGAAGCTTTTTTTAAAATTTGCAATTGACTCCCTATAGACCTGCCAGCTTTCGCATCACCACAAATATAGTCATAGACCAATCACCGTTGTGAACACATGCGGGGACACCTACATAGACATTGATATTGATATTGACATAGACTTAGACATAAAGTTAGACATAGATTTAGACATATACATAAGCATAGACAAAGACACGGACGGGGACACAAATACAGAAATAAAAGCAAACACAGACATACAGACACACAGACAGATTGACATAGAGAAAAACATGGCGATCACATACTTCCCTCCCGTCACTGCTACTCGTGTATACATTTCATTTTCTTATCAGACAGAACCAGGAGACAGGTAGGATATACAGTGTATTTTGTGATTTCATTATTTTTGACAAGATAGTTGCCTCAGTTTTATTATTATACCATACTTACAGTATATAAGTCTGCTTCAACCCTCTGTATTGTGCACAACTATACCCAACCCAAGCAACCACATCAGCTAGCAATTGATCAGCACCATCTATCAGTGTATTTTTTCACTACAGTTAAAAGTTTAATATGATTTGGGACCATGCGTTTCCAATACCTCTCTGAAACACGCTCCACAAGCAGACATCTATGTTATAGACTATGGAATGTCAATTTTCAGTCTGGTTCAACCAGCTAGTTATCCCCTCTTTGGATTCAACTCAAACTAATTAAAATTAATTGGAACTGCTTGACTTTTGGGAGACAAACTCAACCGGACTTACGTGATTGTGTTTGATTTTTGGTCACCAGCTAAGTGTTTCCTGCCTGCATCTGTCAGATTCTGTTCAATTGTAAACAGGTTGTCTGATTGAGATATGAGATACGAACTATTGTCAGTGATATAACTGGGTGACAACAGAGCGTTGGAACCCCCAAATTGATCAATTAGCTGACTGCTTCATTGTAGAAGATGAGATAGATGGGACTGAAACAAGCGTTGCTACGGAAACAGACAACCCAACCACACCCGCTCCTGCTCCTGAAACCCTGGATAAGATTGAAGAGGAGCTGCAGACGACTGAGCCAGCACCGGAGACACCAGCAGTTCAAGAAGAGCCGGAGGTAGAGCCATCCACTGAACCAGCCAATGAGGAATGAGCACAGAAATAAGGCCTCTATTTTTTGGACAAGAGCTTTACTGATTCATGAACATAATCGGTGTGTATGTGTACTTGTATATAATATAGAACAAAAATAAATTTGTTATATATCTACAAAATAAATAAATAAATAATCTCATTATATAATTCCATCGTACTTTGAAAGCAAATCACAGCATGTCCAACAAAGTCATGGTCCACCAGCCACTTTAGTCAGAATTGCGCAGTACGAATTTCGTTCTATTTGCTCAAATAACTTGACCCTCACACATACATATGCGTATTTGATCTCAGCAGATTTTCACATGCACTGGCATATTTTCTTACTGGGAGCTCATCGTTGCATGAAAATCAGGCTTAAAAAATAAAATCCATAGTAATCAGTCCGCAGCTACCTGTAGAGGTTGAGATAATCCCATAAAAAAGGCTTCATTCACAAAATTTCTGTGCCCGTACGGAGTCTCTTTTTATGCTGAAGCTGCTCTGCTCTTGATATGATTGGATAAATTCATTCTTCCGTTTGGTTGTTTCATCTGATCGGATAAGGTTATACCAAGGTTAGTATATTGCGTATCATTGGTTGAATTCAGGACTTGGTTTGGTTATTTCTTCTGATTGGATAAAGTATGATTGGGTTTGGACATTATGTGTGATTGAATGATTTTATGCCTCTTCCGTTTGGGTGATCAGATCCTTTTCCTCAAGCTGTAGGCCAAGCCTCCTAATTTCATTCAGCAGAAAATCGATGTCATCTTCGGTTGCTGCTGGATTAGAACAGACGTAGCGGAAGAAGTTTGGATGTTCCCATAGAGGCTGGTATCCAATCATCGTCGTACCTACCAAAATGTGAGTGTATTTAGATACTGGACAGACTATATGCATAAGGGAAGATAACAAATATATATATAATGAATGGATAGAATCCCAAATAAAGCGGCATTCTGAGAGACTGTACAGGAAACTTGTAGGCTAATGGGCACCATCAGGGGTTGTTTTAAAAGCAATAAAGAGCAAAGAGGATGGCCTTCCTGTATGGAGCAGGGTATAAGTAGATAAAGAGGAGAAAGGCGGATCGAGAGGGATGAAGAACAAGTGTACAGTTTTTGTACAGGATCTTCGCGCGGAAACAAAGACAATGATTCCATGAGAAGTCTGAGGCGAGTGAGGGCGGCAACCGTGGTTACTGGTGGAATCCATTATTTTATTTGTATATGTATAAACACAATTAATGGTGAATTGGTGATACATTGGCAAGTGACTCTTGAATTTTGAAAAATTTCCTTAGCAAAAATCAAACTTCGTGATTCAACATGGTGAATAACAATGCGGAATGTTTACAATGATCTAAAAAAAATTTGTTAATGAAATTTATCCGATGGGAAATCTTTCTTGCCATCCATGACATAGTGTCACTGAATGGTGCCATAGATAATATTTACCTGCTTGCATCATGGCTGACTTAATCTTTGGCGCAACTCTTGCCAGCCTGTTGTGCCGTTCCTCGCGGGATAGACCTCTCAAACATGGTGGCAGATACCAGAAACACACGTTGGTGGACTCGGGGTCATCTAGTAGAAGCTCATAGTCATCGGCAATTTTCAGTTGATGCAGAAGATAGCGAGAGAGAGCATGCACCTGATCTATCTGCTCCTCATAACCCTGGTCACCCTATCAATACCAGACAATAACTGCTTTACCTATCTGATCACTTTCAATGTATAGAGTAGCCGGGTGACCTGACTTTCAGGCGAATAGCGGGATGAAACACTGACTGCGTCAAACCACAAACCAGAAACCAAAGGCAACATGCAATTAAACACAGAAAGCCTGAAAGCCAATCTGACCACTAAGACCCAGACTCAAGCATATGATGGGGAGCAACATTGTGCACCAAACAACACATCGGAAAGCCACACCATCAAGTTGCAGTCGGGGACTGAGATTGTGGTTAAGTGGAGTTGGCTTGTCTGAAAACTAATTTACTCTTATTGGGCACATTCTGTGTCCGATGTGTCTAGTGTATCTGGACACCATCCATATGAAATACAATTTTCAAATTAAATCAAAATAAAATAATTTGGCAAATATATAAATAGAAAACCCGACAATTTATGTATGTATATTGATAAATCAGTTGAATGTCATAAGTCTGTTACCTTAGCTCTCCATGTAATCCATAGTTTGAACACATCATTTCTACGGCCACACTGGATGGTTTTATCGCCTGTATCATACTCCAGGTCATACTGCTTATCTTGCTGGAAGAGGTAGGTAGCACACATAGAGTTACACTCCTTGAGAAGGCCCTGTGAGTAGAAAAGCCATCATATAAAGGTGATGTGGAACAGTGACATAGAGGTCATCGCGCATCACTGGGTGGAAGGTGGCCCTGAATCAAGATGAGATGTGAGGATGGGTAGTGGAGTATGAGATCTAACAAGACAAGGGATTTGAATTGAATAGCTCATTCTTTTACAAAGGTATCTTTGGAGATTAAACCCGCGATCATACAAACATCAACTCATAGCCACTGAGATTATTGGACAAAACTATTCAATCACCACTGAGAATCATAATGGAGTAGGATCTGGGCTCAGACCCCTGTTTTGTGAGTGGAGCTATCCACTGATTGTCTCGCCTTAGCTAACCACTATATAGAGATGCTTACAGACTCTTGAAGTAGAAAAGCAGAACATTGCAGGGTTTGTCCCATCAGTTTATGAGGATTCCATGTGACACTCTGGGCTCTTTCAATCCCTGCCAGTTTAGTTTTGTGTTTTGCCGACAGAAGATACCCACCTCCCCAGGCAGCCTACAAACATTATGCTAACAATTAAAAGTTTCTGTTAGAAATCGCTAAATCTATAAAACATTTTATTTAAATACAAAAAAAACTATAAAAACCTTTTGTTTCATTTGGGAGTTTGGACAGAATAAGTTCAACTGATCTTTTTGGTGGTAATGGTGCTAGCGAAAATCACTTGAAAGACTTGGAGTCAGTGATGCACAAAAGTTTAAGACTAGTTAGTATTCACCATACGGCGCTAGGCAACGACGGTTCATGACGGGCCCAGAATCTAAGGTAGAAACCATCAATCTAATCGAGTGCATTCCTGGATGGGGTGTTGTTTGCTACATTGCAAAAGGAACATCATTCCGTTGACTGGCTACTAATTAGGCGTATAGGTATAGATCTGTGAGGGTTAACCGACCTACTACAGAGGATGTCTCTGTAGTGTAATGTCAAGCAATAATCGACCAGAACAACATCCTATGTGCGTTTCATCCATCCATGTAAAGTACTCGTGCACACAAATTATTCATAATTTTAACCACTATAAGATTGTCCTTGTTCTATGAGCGCCCGTGGCTATCCTGTCTATATAGGAATCCTGCATGTATCTGGGGTTTGTTCTGAAGTTGGGGACTATGTGAGGAACTCACCTGTGCTGCCTCTAGGAGCCAGCCTGACAAGGTCAGGGTTTCGAGTCACGATCCCACAATCCAAAACAATGTGCTCTAACTCTAACATCTAACCGTGCTTACCCTTAGCCTATCACACTGTACCTCTATCTAACCGTGCTTACCCTCAGCCTATCACACTGTACCTTTATCTAACCGTGCTTACCCTTAGCCTATCACACTGTACCTCTATCTAACCATGCTTACCCTTAGCCTATCACACTGTACCTCTATCTAACCGTGCTTACCCTTAGCCTATCACACTGTACCTCTATCTAACCGTGCTTATACCCTTAGCGTATCACACTGTACTTCTATCTAACCGTGCTTACCCTTAGCCCATCACACTGTACCTCTGATGGTTTTTGTGAAACCATTACCTGCCGGCGTAGAAAGATAACTTTCCTGTATGTTTTTGTTTCGGTGGACATAATGTTTCTGATAGAAGATTGAATCACTGTGATTATATCCATCAGCTTAAAGAGTTTTATTAATTAGACTTATTTCGATCGGTATGGATGAGGTGAAAAGCGGGTAATGAACAGTATTACTATTTGTAATGACACGGTGATAACCGAGTAGGAATTGTCTCGTGGATAACAAATAATGTAACTTGTATAACGTTAATGAAATGACCGCCATTAAAACTCTTTGCAGAAAAGGTGAACCTAACAAAACTTCGACTTAAAGAAAGTTTCAAACTAAAGGAATTATGAAACCCAATCTTTTCAGTAACATCGCGGATCACTAAAATATTGGTTCAAAAATTGATTATGAAGCATCGCTAAGAGGTGGAGTATTGATACTGACACACTCAGGGTTCCATACTAAGCCATGAAAAGTATTCGGCCTGGCAACTTCACTATGAATGTGAGAATATATAATAAATTATTCTAAATAGCACTGTGGAGTTTCAAACAGCTATCAAAGGCTTTAGCCATGTGGTTTCCTTTGAATTGAGTGGCACATATTCTAAGCGTTGGTGCAGGGATTGGCATTATGTGAGTTATTCAATATCTGATAAAGTATTAGCTAAGCCTCAAAGTAGGGATAATTGTCATTAGGAAAGCTCCAGCTGCTCAGCATTGATTAATTGCTAATGAGAGTGAGTTTGGTGCGAAGCTCCCTGTCTCCCACAGACTCAGGGTAAAGTGATTACGGCAGAGTTTACCATCGAACCCCGAGGCGTTTCTCCTCATCTGTGGGTGTGGAGGATCACACTGTACTTACGTCAACATGAAGCCATATTCCATACTTCTCACACACATCAGCAATATCATTGATTGGGTCAAACGATCCCAGTACGGTCGTTGAGGCTGTAGCGTTGACGAAAAGTGGAATTTTGCCTTCATCTTTCACCCGGATGATGGCTTTCTCAAGCTCATCTGGCTTCATTTTGCCTCTGTGAAAAGCAGACCAAACTAAGCCTAAACTAGGTGGCATGTTTTTCAGTACAGGATGAGATACGGGCAAATAGCCATCATATATTCCTAAAACTGAGACAGTTTTGAATGTGGTGGGCATTAGGAGCTCATAGTCCCAGCGGGACCTGAGCATCACTCGGACTTGAACCTAACGACATCGATTCAAGCACCAGAACTATTTATATATTTTTAGTTATCACGGTTTGTATTTTGCCAAACCGTAATTATGGCTGCGTATGTACTCGTGCAAGCAAATGTTTCCTAAACTGTGAAATACAAACAGACTTGAATCCTGGAGCAGCGCTCATTTAGTTTTTTTTGTTATTATTGATTTTCAGTGCAACTTATGGTGGTTCAGTTTCCATGATTAAACAATAATAAAGAATGATTTTATTGAGTTACCTCTCATCTGTGTCTATGGAGATGACATTGTTCATTCCAATTCCCGTCACTGTTCCTGCCTGCTCCACTGAGTAATGACACTGGAAACCAAAAAATACTAAGCGAGTGAGTTTATCCTAATCCAAACATAATATTGAAGTCAAATTATTCAAGAATAGGATGGGGAGATAGTTCAGTAGTAGAGCGCTGGGCTCACAACCACGAGAACCTGTGTGTGAGGACTCCCACTGTAAGTGGGAGCTCCTCACAATAATCCAAGCTCAAAACAAAAAGGCAAGCCTTACTATGAGTGGTGCTCCATACTATACCATAGCTGGTTAAAACACATGTATCTAACCCGTAACTGCGAAGATGTCTGTGAAAAAAAACTACATAAAATGTAAAGAAACTTCTGGACAACTGAACTGAGGCAGATTTTAGAAGTCTACAGAATTCTCTTTATATGATAACACTGGAGCAGACTCACAGCATGTCTGGCATCAATTTCTGCCTTCTGATTGGCATTGATTTGAACTAGCTTGCACCCTCAGCTAGAGAGAATGGCAACCCATTACCAAACTGGTAAGAGGTGCCCCAGGGCCTGAGAGTCTATGATGCGCCGACCTAAGGAGCCACTTAAATATGTAAGATATGATCATCTTGTTTTACATGGATGGCATCACTAACCCAGGATGGTTCATGGTTTGTCCAATAGATATGGTTACTCTATGGGCGGGCCTACTTCCCTCGTGATCCGAGCCCGGCGATCGAAAAACACTTGGAATCGAACCCGGGTTACCTGGTCCAAACCTCAATGCTTTATCCACTAGCCCATCACTTCATGTCATCCGTTTCTTTCGCTCATTATGCAAGAGTTCTAGCAGATCTCTAGGCGAAGCCCTGATTCAACTTCTTTATATTGATGCATGCCAAAGAACTTACATCTCGTGATGTGAAGAGAACAAATCGATGTCGGCCAACTCCTTCCGTTTTGGTGAGTGGATCGTATTTGTATCTAGCTACCAGCACGGCGTATAGATTACTGATGGTGCCACCAGGGCAGAGAATGCCATCTCCTGACTTCCATCCGACTTTAGTTATCATATGCTGGATCACAATATCCTCCATTAACGTAAAGGTCGGTGCAATCTCGTATGTGAACCTGCAATGGGGAGCATACCATTGTCTTAGAGCCTATTTGGACATTCCTTGGCTATTCTATTCAGTAAATCTCCTATGAAGTGATAGAGGCCAGAAGTTTCGTTAGGAGGTCCAGTGACGTAAAGGACTTTATGTCACTGGGAGGTCACTCTCACAATGGCACCTAGTATAGTCAGGACGAAAAACCAACTGATCTTTTGAACGAAAGTAATGTGCTCTATGTAGCTAACTAGTTATTTCGGTGAAGTCAGCTTCATGCAGTCCCTTCAGGGCAGGGTAAACTACCAAATAGAGATTGATGTACATGTAGCTATCCACCTACATGTTGGTGTTAACAGTAGCTGTCAGCCATTCCCCTGCCACGGATATTAAATCAAGTCCACTGGAAATCTGATTGAAGAACCTCGGATGACCTGTAATGACAAGAAAACTATTCTACTAGTCACAACTACCAGAATGACTGATTTGTTACTTCTAGTTTACACTGGTGTGAAAATATGCAAAGAAATAAACCGTAAATAATCATGTATCATGATACTGTGACAGAATACTACTAACACTGGTTATTTATGAGCATACACTCCATGACATAACGATAACTGATGGCGTGACGACCCCTGGATCACCCAGTTGCAGGTAACTGAGGTTTTAACTCTGGTCAGTGACCTCTCTGCGTACTAAACACTTCCATAAATTATGATTCAGAAGAAATATAAATTCAACCCACTGATTAATGGAAGTCTTTGACTTATTTTCACATTGAATACCATCTGAAACACACATCGCTTCAAGTTTCAAGTCAAATCACCGAATGCTTGGTTTCCGGTCATACTGTGGGTTGAGGTGTGACAAATGTTTTCTACTATACGCTCCTGACCACATTTGATTGGCTTGTCATCCAGAGACAGGTCATGAGATTGTTCTGACCAGCTCTTACCAAAGCAGCTCGGTCCCATAAAATAATTGGGTTAGGTTCCGATTATTGGTGGTTTAGCTCGCATAGCTGTTGGGGTAAGGCGCTTCATTGTATCAACACGGTATGAAACTGTGGAAGTTTGAAATAATGGCTTGTAATTTCACTCAGCAGTTGTTGAAGATCTTCCTCTTCCTTCTCATGGGAGCGCAGCCAAGTTCATTACGGGTGATGTGTAAGAATATGGTTTAGACAATTCCCCAATGGTGCACCCAAGCACAACTCAAAGTCAAATGGAGAAGAATGGTTAGTAGGGATCTGCTCATAAAATTATGCCAAACCCCAAGGATGTGGACTAAAAGAGTCTGTACTGAGGGTCCCATCCAAGGAGGCACTCATTAGAAGAATAGAGAGCAGAGAGACTGACCAGTTCTGACGCCATACTTCATCGTTTCTCTGCAATCACTGAGCACCTGCTCTAGGCTGACACCCTCCAGAGGAATATCCAGACAGTGAGCCATCATCTCCTTAAGGTGCTCCGGGTGGTGGAAGTCCAGCACCTACACCAGAAAGAGGTTACAGTGATGTAGAGATACTGGCTTTCTCTAGAGACAAAGCGCCAAAGCGCAAGGAGGGCTTGCATGTGTGCTGAATGAGGAGCTAGGTTTTGCATCGTAAGAGCTTTGGTTAAAATAGGCTACTTCCTATATGAGCATGCCACCACTCTCTTTTATCTATGGTAAGGCATTGGGGGCCAGGGTAGTTCATCAGTAAAAAGGTTGTATCTACAATCTTTGTAGATCGTACGTTCGAGCCTCACTGCCGGCGGTGTGTTTTTCTAGTATAGGCCTTTAACAAGGCCCTTACCTCAAATTGCTAGCATAGGTTCGGATCATCATGATAAAAAAACGGCGGCATGCATCAACCAATGGATAAGGGTCAAGATCATTCCACAGTTGTTAAAGATCCACCTCTCTCTTCTCAAGTAGCCGAGTTTCGGTGGGTGATGTGTAAACCAACTTAGGTTGACTGACCCCAACTTGGAACGATAATACTGACTCACACGTGGTGCTCCGTGCTGATCCATAACTGGTGAAAAACAAGTATCTAACCCGGCAGCTTTGCCATACGCGATAGATAGATTGGTATGTGTTAATACTTTTCAGAGTAAACCAAATAAGGCCGAGCTTGAAACTGAGGATGAATGGAAGAAATACCTTGGTTTTTCTATCGAGCTGTTTTTTCATGTAATCCACCAGCATATGAGACAGTCGAAGGAAAAACTTTTCTGTCTGCTTGGTGCCTCCAAGAGCAGGTAGCAGATCTACATAGGTCATTTCGTACATTAATTAAAATATGTAATGAATATAGATTGATAGCAATATAAATAGAATATCCATGCGAAAAAATAACTGAGATGTATGAAAACTGGCATATCTGGGGGGAATTTTTATCTTTCTTTACGATGACTGGAAATGATAATCATTTAACGATTACCGTGGCCCAGAAATTCATTTCAGAATCCACATAAGATAAACGTTGATAATTATGTTTCAACATTGAACATTTTCCTGCATTTTCTCTCGATTTGATGATGGGTCATGTTGATAGCTTGCACAGGCACTGAATCAAAGTAAACTGACACCCAAGCAAACCCTATTATTGACCTGACAAATAATTCCATAAATCAACAATATCTGAAGTGCTATTATTTTATAGCTGGCTCCATGGTTTCCTACTGCAACATTAGGCTAAACGAGTAGCTTGATGGTTAACGGACTGGGCAGGAGAGGTTTCTGGTGCAACACCTAGAGTAGCATCATTAAGACTATTCAGTTACATGCCTTTTGAACAGCAGTGTTAAATAAGGGTGGCCAAGACAAATAGTTACCGTTCTCTACAACATGCCTTCAGCTAACTGACATCACTATTCATGTTAACCAAAATAAAGGATATGCGAATAGCTTTCATCTATTATAACAGTATCATATCTGACTGGTGGAATTTGGGGTTGGGGGGTATTATTTTGTTCATAAATGAGCAATCTCTTTGGGGAAGGAGCAAAATTTCAATCATAGCGCTCCATCGCTCCATAGAAATAAATACACCCCTGAGAGGTGGCCAAAAAGCAGAAGCTAAACCAACTCAATCAACCCGAAATACCGGACAAAATGGCAGCCTTCATATATTGGCCAATTTTGTAAACTGTTAACATTTCATAAAAAATAGCTGTTTCCGCATAGCTGCAAGTTTAGAAAGCTACCAAAAGACATCAACGGGGTTGATGGGACTACTAGGATGAGTCTGTGGGCCAAGGTTCGCCAGTGCACGTGGCGAGGGTTCGCACACCCCCATCATCTTATTTCACAAAACTTGCCATTGCTTGCTCTCTCTAGTTTACCTCTACCAAACTGATGCTCTAGCTCAGCCCATGCATTATCCAGTGAGTCGTAGCGCTGTAAGCCTCCATTACCCTTAATGGTGTCATTATCCGACAGCAGCTGACCTCCTTCCGATATACCACGACGCAGCTTTCTCCCCGGTTCGTTTTTCAGGTAGACGGTATCCATCTTTGACAGCTAAAAAACATTTTGAAACCCGTGATCTGCTATATGAGTCTTTATAAAAGCATTAATAGACATTGCTTTAGCCATGGCTTAGAGCGCGGTTATAATTATGTGACACAACAAATTTAAATCCCAAAATGTGGTGATGATAAGAAGGACATCTGACTTTAGTTTGCGGCTAAGCCCCAACCACGACTTACTACTAACCGAGTCATTAACACTACCATCCCACACAGGGAACCATAATGTGGAGTAATGAATAGAGAATACATGCAACGACTATTAGATGGCTGTTTAGCCTTTGTAGCTGATCTTGAACGAGGTATGAGGTCAGTTATGGGGTGAAGATTTCAATATAAAGGCCTTACCTTTTTGAGAATATATACCACAAACTGAGCCTAAATTTGTCCTTTGCCAATCATCAGCCTGTAGCCATTTTCCCTTAAACTGAACTAATCGTTTAATCTAGCCCGCAAAATCATTTCCTATCCGTTTAAACTGCGGAAAGATGTTAAAACGGGTGAGTGAGAGCGTGAGACTGAAAGTATCCTCAGCAGCCAGTGTGTATACCCACCTGGTAGTATAATTAGTAGACTCTGTAGTTCCCTGCCACAGTCCCCTGTGAGTAGCACAGATGTGTGGCACAATGTTATATACCCAGAGTCTGTCCATTGATTTCATCGCTCAATGGATGGTTGCATATATTATCGGTATTCATTTGGTCAGCGAGGCAAATGAAAACAGAAAGCACTGGCAGGCCATCGCAAGCTTTTGCTTTCAGTTTTATGGGCTTATCACGGTATCTAAAAGTAATGATGCACCCAAAAAAATGTATGGTTTATTGCTATATCGCTCAAAAATTGAATTTTTGTAAAAAAAAAACATTTTATCCAGCCACCAAAGGTACGTTGACCTTTGAGAAATCTTCAGTTAACTATGAACCACAGACATGCAGGAATTGTAATTTCTATGATTCTAATTTTTTTTACCCAGCCCACAACTTTCTCTCTGACTTTTTTGGTATGCAGTGACACGCTCTCACCTAGCTATACAGTAGACAGTCATAAAAAAAAGCATCCTTTCATGATACAGGGCCAAAGGAGGACGTTGGTTTGACTCCTGGTCAGGGCACCACTTTTGATCCCATCGCAATCCAAATCTGATAAGAAGGGATTACTTAAGTATCGTCCTGGCTAGAAATCAGGCCAGGGCCCATAGACTCTAAGTCCAATGCACAATAGACTATCATCTATATGACATATGAGTTCGAGCAGGAAAGGGAAAGGGGAAGTGAATGACTCGGCAAGCTGATTTTTGCACTCTTGCTGACATCTCTCAGGAGAGGGGAGATTAGTATGCACTATGCAGGTCTAGGGAAAGGCTACACTGCATATATCATGGAAACATGCAGCCTTCATTGGGTGGGTAATGCAGCATTAATGCCACTGTGTTGTAAAGTGAGCTGTATGGGTGGGAGCATGCAGCCGCTGGGGGCTGTCTGATCATAAACGGTGTTCAGAAAAGATTTATGAGCAGAGTTAAACTTGATTTCAGGCCAATTGATCAGTGATGAATTCGTATCTTTTGTTTAATTTCTGGCAGGTTTCAAACTGCTTCTGGTTGAAAAGCTGTCCTTGATATAAGACAGTCATGCACCTACAATTGGCCATGGCAACTCAGCAAGACCGTTGCATGAACGGTGGATCTCTTTTCTTTTAACAGTGACTTTGATCTATAGAGAGGTGATGAAGTTGGAAGCCAATAGATCACCTAGTCCTCATGACAAGATGAGGCGTCCATTAAAAGGAACTATTTCTATTGATAACTCATTGAGTTGAGTAACAGTTAATCTTCTAGATAGATCAAGTTAATTCAATGTCTTCTTAGCTGAACAAAAATAAACTTAAACTATAGAGGGTTGTCATTGCCACATATTACACAGCTATGTTCTGCCATAAACATATATAATAGATGTAAAAAAAGGATACTAGAGATCATCTTGTTTTACATGGATGGCATCACTAGGCCAATGTTTTCAGGAGGGTTCACGGCTTGCCCCCATAGAGTTGGTACTCTTTGAGTGGGCCTCCTTTATTTGACGTCGCGATCTGAATCCAATAATGGAGACAGCACAAAGTGACTCACAAACTTGGAATCAAACCTGGGTCACCTCGTCCAAAGCCGAATTCGTTACCCACTAAGCCACCGCTTTTGCCGAAAATAATGTCTATACATTTCATATCCATCATGATTAATAGATAATCACTAATGCAAAGTGAACAAGCAGCTCTGGTCCAATTTTGGCATCATAAAGAAACATAAATTATTTTGAAATCACTACAAACTGTGGCGAGATGCCTTTTTGCTTTCAGATGGCTGACCATGAGTTTCGCTTTTATTGCATCATATTATCAGCCTATACACTATGGAATAAGCCCAGACACATGCATGTCATTAGCTCTATCGCAGCAGTGACGCATTATGTCATTGTTCACAGATCAGCGCTAGAAATTATCAAACAATAAAACAACAGAAGACAACTCCCATACTAAAAGTCATCTAGAAGTTTTCGCAAGGTTTATGAAGAGTACAATTATTGTGCAACGCCATCTATGCCATCTAACAGAGACCATGCTGAGTATAAAACTCAGAAGACCAGTTTCTGCATACCCTTGACACTGATCAAGATACTGCAGGGTGCCCGCATATACCTGACACTGGTCAGGATGCCTGCATGGTACATCCATACACCGTCCACTGGTGGGGTACCGGAAGAATACCTGAATACTCCTGACAATGGTCAGGTTACAAGAAAAGTCGTGATCAACTTCAAAATCCGAATATAGCAACTTTTAGAAGTCTCTGATGATGCTTTTGGACTGATCAGTAAATGAATGGGATGGGCTGATCTTTCAATCTCTTTAGTGGGTTGGACTGGTGAAATGTCATTGCTTGAACCGGCAGTATTTATTTGACTGCTTGTTACCCTAGAAAGCTTGCTTGTTATAATTATTCACTCTTTCCTATGGTTGTAATAACAGCTTACAGTTGAATAAATCATGCACTGAACATATCAAGAGTTTCGATAATCGCCAGTCTAGCATGACTATATAATTATACCAAAACCTTCTACTGAACCGAGTCGATGATCCATATGATTCCCCCTCTATTAAATGTGTAATCTGAGTTTCTTTGTCACACAAAGTGATATTGTCAGCATGAACAAAGAAGAAAAGACCTCACTCATAAACAGCAAAATGGAAAATGATTCTATAATATCTCAACTGCGAGAAGTAGCGAATACGCGGAGAGTCGCCATGACACTACCTCTTTATGCGGCTTTCTTCTGTGTGGTAAGTTATTTGGGCCAATGACACAGCTTTCTCATGATGCATTTCATTCCCATTTCATTTTATATCACTGTGCTTCGCACATTGATTGCTGTTTCCATATCAATTTGTATCATGACTTTAAAGTAGAAAATTTCGCTGATTCTGTGTGTTCAGTGATCAGTTATCCTTCTTTGCTCAGGCTCTATTCGCCTAGCTGTATGACTGCTTGTCTTATATAGGGGATGATGGCAATGCTATAGGTGTCGGTCCCTCTGTGCTAGAATAAATGCCCAGGGTATCTGTACAGTGAGATAAGCCAAACCTTTTGTCAAGCTGCCTGAACCATTCACCGCAGGCTAGTGTAACGTTCAAACTATGTTTTAATTCTCATATGATACAAGTGATGATAATAATACAGATATAAATTAAATAAATAATTGTCTCATAAAACTTTCCAGGCCTCAATATATGGACTTTTTGGACCCACTATGCAGTATCTGATGAGAAGTTTCTGCAGCACCACAGAACAGATCAGCTACGTGTTTGCTGCCCGGGCTACTGGCAATGTAATTGGTGAGTATAAATAATAACAGAGTAAATCTACCAATTTTACATTTGTTTCCGTGTGAATACACATGCTGTTATGCTTACACCATAGAATTGAAATATTCTGTACAGTGACTTTCGAATGTGAGCACCGCCCTATGTAAGCACCGGCCTACGTAAGCACCATAATACCCCTGCACCGAACCGTGTTACATGCATTTACATGTAAATTAGAAGGTGATAAAAGTACCAGAATATTCAGGCTTTGTTACCTATGAGCACCAGATTGGCTTCTGATGGCTTGTCGATAAATTGCTGCCAAGACCATAACAGGTTCTGTGAGAGTGTCCTTTTTCTTGTCCTGACAACTGTTGGAAAAATTCGATATTCTAGACAAATGTCATTAATCTGCTAGCAACACTTTATGGCAGTTCAGTGCTGAAGTTGAACGTGGCCACTCGAAACTTGTAAGGTGGCTGAAACAGAAAGAATTCCTACAGAATAATCATCGCGAGTCACTGTTCGCACGTATCGACGTACATTGCCTATGAATACGCCTGTATATATGCACCGATGAGATCGCAACTCCAGTAATATGCCCATGTAAACACTGTTACCCATAAGCACCACTTCTCGCTTTGCACTAAAATGGTGCTTATACCCAAAAGTCACTGTAAGTTTAATAAAATCATAATGTAACCTAGACTAAAATCTCATCTATAAATTGAGTTGAGTGTTGAATCAGTGATAAAAAGAAATTTCTTTATGTCATGCACTGATCAAATGATAT
>Ga0224501_10002044_pt1 | contig 15735 bp, 10 predicted proteins | sample SF_Oct11_sed_USG_4_FD_169105 | JGI IMG/M metagenome (GOLD analysis project Ga0224501, IMG submission 169105) | Sediment microbial communities from San Francisco Bay, California, United States - SF_Oct11_sed_USGS_8_1 | ecosystem: Environmental > Aquatic > Marine > Sediment | place: USA... | reverse complement strand
ATGTGCAGCCATAGCAAGAGTTATAATTAACTCGCAACAGATGATAGAGTTGTGAGCCGTCTTGAGAAAAAATAGGAGAAAACAAGTTTCCGTAACTGGTTCTAGGCCGATAAGGGCGTTGTGGTGTTAAGGTGGTTATTGGAGCTTCTATAGCCCCTGTGGAAATATTTATCGCATATACGGTTGAGTTTACATTAGAATCAATTACAAGACGTGATCCAGAACTATCTATATTGCCTCCAGAAACATTAGCCAGAGTGCCATTAACATCGGAAGCGCTTATGTCTTGTAGTAAGTATGGACTAATGCTGGCGCTGTATGTGGCATTTCCTTGTAGAGGATCCCAAGCGCTAATATCCCAACGAAAAATTTTACCGGGTATGTTGTAAGACAGTAAACCATTGCGAGTGCTTATGATTTGGTTTGGAAAATTGGGATTTTCGAGTGCCGCATACTCGATATGTGAACTGGAAATTGGCGTGCCGATATCATCATGTAACTTAAGAACCGAACCTGTGGCGATGTCCATAATATAGGTAGACTGATCGTAATGAGATGAGATCAATCGGTTTCCAGTCGAGTCAAAGCGAGCAGAAAAAGTTGAAAAATTACTTGGTGTTATTTGGGCAATCGGGGCAGTATTGTCTAGCGTGTTCCAGACCTTGAATTTACCATCCCAAATAGCTTCCACCATGAGCTTAGAGCCATCCGGAGAAAAATCGACTCGATACAGGCCCTGGCCTGTGGTGCCCGAATCGGGATGAAAAAAGCTTCTTATAGTTGGACAGTTGCCATTTGCTATATCGCTAATGTCAACCATTCTAGCCTCATGTGTGTTTTCTACCGCTGCGTAATAAGTCGCATCAGCCACGAGTACCTGGTTTGGGTAAGAGGGATTCGGATTAAACTTGGCGTTAGTTTGAATTGTTGTTTCAGGAAAGGGATCGCATGATCCGATCAAACTAATATTTCGATTGCCATACATATTTTCAGTGGCAGTATACAGTGATAAACCATTTCGTGAAGAGACTAATATAGTCTGTCCATCTGGCGAAAGCTCTATCGATTTCTGTTCTTGCGTGGTTCTGGTGCCTGATGGTAGATATTGTGCCCCAGTGGCGGCATCCCAGAGATTGATGGGTGGTTCATTCATACCATGGGCAATTTCATAGTGCTGTTTTGAAAAATTCATTTTCAATAATTTTTTGTACGCCGCCCATAAATGCAGCTCAGAATCCCATTGATCCGGCGTGTAGAGATTAAAGTCCAATAGTCCACCGCCACCCGCATCGGCCATAATTGCCTTATGTACAGATCGTCCACCCGTAAACACATCTTCAGTTACACCAGCAAAGTAAACACGTTTGTCGGGTTGGTGTGCGCCAAATTGGAACTCGTAAACCAGTGGCGAGAGGGGATTAAAACCCATTTCCAGATTGTAGAGAATGCTTCCTTCTACGGCCCACAGTCCGGGATTGCCACCCGCACCAGGCAAACGGGTAATTCGTACTACATTAGCATCCCACTGATGGTCTACGCTAAAAGACGTGCAGCATATGATTCGCGTTTCTTTTTTGATGATGATAGATTGAAATTTTCCTTCTGCGTCCGTCTCCAGCTCAAATTGATGCTGGGAGCCAGCAAATCCGGGGTTTGCCCCATTTGCTGCTGGGTCGCCGGGGCTCATAAGTGACACTGAAATAGCCATTTTTGCCTTTACCGAGGAGTTTGGCCTTTGTATCCATTCCATCTTTCCTATGACACTGTCTACGGTAACGCTGGTGCTGGTAGGAATGAGCGGATAGATTTTCACCCGGTGATACACCGCGTTATCTCCCTCGCCCGTACACATGGCTAAGCCTTCTGGATCGGCGACCACCGCATCTCTATGATTTACACAGTCGTCAAAAAAAACGGCGATAGATAATCCCGACGCGTGCAACGTTTGTACGGAGGGATTGGTATAAAGGGATTCAACACCCTTGATGTCATTTCCAGTTGAAAGATTTTCAATTATCGATGTGAGGATGTTGTGGAAGTTATCGTAGTTTGTCACTGCATTGTGTAGCGCGAACTTAATGACGCCCATCAAACACCAGGAGTTTCCGTATTGGAATGTAATATTGGGCTCGCCGGATCGAGTGCCGCCACAGCCTGAGGTTGTTGCATTTTGCGCAACATTTCCTGCTCCGATGTAGAAGGGATCAAAGGCATCCAGCAGTTGTTCGTTGGTCATGTCCGCAGTTGGAGAAAAGCGATCATGATTCTGGCTGGCGACTGGAATGATTGCTCCGGTGGCCCCTTGAATGTAACTGGTGAAATCCGGCACCTTACGGTCTTTAAGTAATTGTCGGGCCTTTTCCTTGTCGACTGCATTGGGGTAATGATGATACACAGATAGCGCGGAAGGAATATCTGTAACTTTCAATCCGAGTTGCTGACTACTGGGCAAAAAGGCAGAGAAATTGATACTGGTTTGTGGTTCAGAATACGTACACGATGCCAAGATGAAAACCAGAGCAGCTGACAGGAGCAACTTCAGTTCGGATTTAACATGGGTGAAACTATTCACTACTGTGCTCCGGTTTATCTCAAACGAGTGGGGTAAATGGCAGTATTATGGGGCAAAATGCTTTAGCCTACCTTAAAAAGCACAAATTTAGAGTGGTTATTGAAAGAGCTCTATTTGATTGATATTTAAATTGTAATTTGTGAGCGGCATGGTGCAGTACTTGGAGCTTGATGCCTGCTCAGCCTGTGTGGGTTGGGGCGTGATTAAGAGCAGGTATCCAGCTCCAAGTTAGAATTACAATATCATAATTGGGAAAAAAATACCAAATATTTAGGGTTTTGCGTGCGCCTTTGCCAGCACAATAATCGAGTTGGTGCTAGGAATTCCAAACACCATAACGACCTCAAATACGAAAGGCTGAGTGTGCTATGTTTCCACTACATTGGCGAACTATTTAGAATGGTTTTACTGAAACGGAAAGGCGTAAGGACTATATCTATCCATTAGGTAGCCGGCGGTATTGGGGTTGGCAGCCACTAAGGCGTCCAACTCTTGTTGCAGTCGAACGAAGGCAGTCGGTGGGGAAGTGGAAGCGCGAAAATAGGTGTATTCTGAAACAGTTTGATACCCACTGCAGCCCCCTACTTCGCTGCATAAGACGGCGCAAGCTCTGCCTGACCAGATGAAGCAGGGCGCTTGGTCGCCATTTGTGTTTCCGGTGACGGTGATTGGGCTAACGTAATATTTGCTGGCGTAGTCTCGATTGTCCGGCCGCACGCGAGTACCGCCGGACGTTTCGTTAAACCAACCCTCAAAGTCTACCCAAAATGGATTGTAGATGGTTCCATTTTTCGACCCGGCTATTTTGGTGCCATCTGGTGAGTAATTTGCGTAGAACAATTTCGCGGCATCTTGCCGTTGAGGGCCTGATCGGTCGTAATACTCGCGAGCGCCTCCATCAGGCTCAATCGTACTATTCATGATTTGCCCGAAGTAGGGAGAGCTTGGGTCCAGGACACGTCTGTCTGCGTAATTGCTGTAGCCATTCGTGTTCATCGGATTATTAACTCGCAACGCTGTAAGGTCAGGTCCAAGCACTGAAACCTGAGATCCGCTGCTATAGCCACAGCAGGTGAAATCATTAACGGTAAGGGGTACAACAGCGAACGTGCCATCAATGGGCATATTGCTTACGTCCAATACACTTATTTGGGCGTTTCTAGAGGAACTGGTATGAATTAGTGCTGTACTGCCTGGATAGAAATTGGCGTTGTTTACCGTATATGCGGAATGGTTTATGGTTCCTAGATTAGTGTACTCAGTGGGTGAGCCAGCTCTCATATCGATAAAACCTGTGAGCACTCCGGTTGATGCGAGCAAAAAATTTCCATCATCGGAAAAATCCACATGCTTTACAGCAATTGCTCCGTTAATATTTGAAATTGTGCCCAGTAAGCCCCCGGAAGTGTTATAGATTCTTACATTACCATCGGCGCTTGCGCTGGCTATACGTTTGCTAACGGGATCATAGTCAACAAAATTGACTGCCGCAGTTTCAGCGATATTTAGTATTTCCGTTTGGTAGCCCGCAGACACAGGATCGGAGTTCCATATTTTTATTGAGTTGTCGTCACTTGCGCTTAGAATTTGAGTTTCGTTTTCAATGAACATGGCTCGATTGACTTTGGCCGTGTGACTACTAAATTTAGCATTCAGATAGCCAGTTAATAAACTCCAAAGGCGTATGTGTGAATCGCTATCGGAAGAGAGAATGTAGTTGTTGTCTGCTGTAAATTCCACGTAGTGAGATCGGTCGATAAAGCCGTCACCGCGGAAGGCTATTGTTCCGGGGGCTTCGTTACTAACATTGTGTAGGTTCATGCTGGAGATCGATCCACCGACGGCCGCGCCTGCTACCAAGTGAGTTCTGCCAGATACAAATTTAATGCCGCTAATTGCGCCGGTATTCCAAAACGATTTGATGGGTGTCTCAGTAATGGCTCCATTTGTCTGGTTAACATCGAAAATGGTCATGGCCGCGCCGTTTTGGGTTACCAGTCTTTGCCCATCGGGAGAGATGTCCATTTTGTATACCCTGCCTTCATTCAAAGCAGTATTGTTCTGATTGTATAGCTGTGTGGTAAAGTGCTGTATCAGATATGGACTGGTAGTCATATTCCAAGTGGCATCACCCAATGCTGGGTTCCAAGTGCTTATGTCCCAGCGAAATAGCTCGGGTGGATAGATTACACCACTGTAATTGCCTGCACCGCCGGCAACGAGAATTTGGTTTGGATGAATGGGATTTTGAATGGCGTTGTGCTTGCTAAATATGGCTGTCCCGTTCAACTCCGGACCTCTGTCGTCGTACAAGGTCAAAAAGGACTGATTGGCCACATCATAGATAGTTGCACGGTTTCCGTGTCCAGCGATAATGAGTTGACTGCTCATTGCGTTGAATTGCATTGAGTACTTCACCCAGTTTGTTGTGCTGAACTCTCTATGCTTAATTGTGGGAGTCGCTACTTCCCAGATATGAAAACTGGGCGATTGGTTAGTGTTTGCGGCAACTTTACTGCCATCCGGAGATAGCGCCACTTTTAGGATATTTCGGTAATACGTAGAGGTTCCTATCACTAACGGGGGGAGTGAAAATGTGGCAATAGGGGTGCAAATCCCGGAGGAAATATTGGTGATATCCAATAAGTGAATTTTACTATCTGGCTCGTTGGTGCCGTAGTTACCAACAAGGACCTGATTACGATTTTGCTTGTTGATGGAGGGGTTGCTGACTTTTCCGCCGACACCAAAGGGTTGACAACTGCCCTCTAACTGAAGGACACGCTCACCACGGCTGTTAAGTGTTATTTGCCAAACGTTTAAATCTGGGTATTGACCGAAATCAAAGATTCCGCCATTTGCACTTACTACTCGACTTCCATCGGCGCTAGTATCAATGAGTGGATTGCCTCCGGTATTAACCCGAATATGCTGCTGGTAGTCCGGGTTGATGGTAAAGCCAGTTTTGGTATTCCACACTTGAACAGCTGGCTGGTCCATTCCGTGACCGGTTAAGTAATGGTCGTAGGTGTACTCGGTCATGATTTTCTTTTTATAGGCGGCCCACAGGTGATACTCCTTATCCCAGTCTGCGGTTGGACTAGAGGGGATGGTCGTATCTAAATATATCGGGCTCGTGCTGTCGTCCACATTCGCCATAATCGCTTTGTAGAGCGCGTGACCGTCGGTAAACACATCTTCCGCCACGCCAACAAAATACACTCGCTCATTGCTCGTATGTGAAAACTGCTCAAAGGTACCGGGTGCTGTTCGCCTGGGGTTTTGGCCCAGGTGTAAGTAATAGTATATGCTTCCTTCTACCGTCCAGAGACCGGGTCCAGACCCTTGGGATTTTCGAGTCACCCGTATTACATCTGAGTTATAGGTAAATTCGTAGCTTGAGGACACTTCTTGAGTGGGCAGTTTCATCGTGATTGACTGAAAATCTCCGCTAGCACTGGCTGCAAAATCAAACTGCATCTGGGGTGGGGCCCCTAGCGCGGTATTTGTCATTAAGTAGCCTGAAATCACCATGCTGCCTTTGGTTGACTTATTGACTCGTTGCAGCCATTCCATTTTGCCAATCATGGAATCGGTCGTAATCGAACTGTTTGTTACCGCCAGGGGATAGATCTGGACGCGGTGATAAGTCGCATTGTCAGATTCACCAGTACAGGCGCTGTTGGCCCCAGGATCTGCGCCTGACCCTAATACGCGATGGTTAACGCAGGAATCATAAAAAAAACGGATTCTAAGCCCATTGCTACCATTGCTTGTTACCTTAGTATTGATGTACTCATGGACCAGTCCCGCAGCAGTGTTGTCTGCCTGGATATTGTCCACGATGGCGGTGATAACGCGATGATAGTTATCATAATGTGTGAGGGCCCGGTGTAGGCCAATTTTGATAACCGCGATTAAACAGGTGCTATTTTTTGCCCCACCGGTCCATTTTAGTATAGGTTGAGATTGTTCACCGTCTACTAATGCTCCACAATTTGATTCGGTTTGATTGTCTTCTCGATTGCCTGCTCCAACATAAAAAGGATCAAATTTATCCGTGAGATCCATTCCACCCGATGTCACGTCCCCAAAATTTAGTCGATCGTGTGTCATTGTTAAGAAGGTATTTGAATGTATTTTATTTCCTTCTAAGACTTTGAATGGCCTGTATTGCTCAAAAAGGGCATCGTATTCTTTCGCCTTTTCAGGCTCCAGAGCTACAGGATAGTGATGCCCGATAGATAGGGATGGGGGCAGGTCTCTTGGGCTAAGGGACAATTGCTGCTCATCTGGTAGAAAGGCGCTGAAATGGATTTCTGATTCAGGCTCGGAATAGGTGCAGGAGGCAAGCGCTAAATACAAGAGAATCAGGCCAGCAATGCACTTTCCTTTTGCCGACTGTATAAGGTAATTTAACTTGCTGACTTTCTCTGCACTCACAGCAACTTCCCCAACCAAATTATTGTTCGTTTTTACGGGATAACACTGACCTATAAGTCTTAAGTAAAAATTAAACCGACGGCCATTTTGTTGTCTCCGTGTGTTGCTGTGTGAGATTTAAAACAATGACTATGCCTGCTGGATATTGGGCGTTTTTTGTGCTAGCGAGATAATCGCCGAAGAAAAACTCAAAATCCGACTTAATTTTTGGGTTCGGGATAATATATATAGAAAACAACGAGTAAAGAAGCATTATTGGCTTAGTGCATAGTATGTTTTGGGGCATGTATGCAAGCCAAGTCTATCCAAGAATGCTTATTGCATTCATCGACTTGAATGTTGAACCGAATTTGGATGCAGTGATATGAATGATTGGTGGGAGATGTTGTTTGGCCTTCTAATCGGTGGGGTATGTATATATCTTTTCCGGCAATTTGAGCGTTCACTCGAAATATTTTTGTATGCCTTTTTTCTCTTTATTATTAGCATGTTGGCGATTGCCGTATCTTATTTTCAGATAGGAAAGTTTTTTTACATCGAAACTGTCTATCCCGTTTTGTTCATCCTCCTAGCGATGTGGGGATACAAGATATCCGCCTGGTGGCTGGTGCTGGGGTATTTTCTACATGCAATAGCAGATGTGGCTGCGCTATTTTTGTTTCAATCTACGCCATTCCCAAGTGGGTTTATCCCTTTTTGTGTCTCCTTAAATTTGTTATTTGCAAGCTACTTGTATTATTGGGCTGCCGCCGAGACTCGCCACCAACGTGAACTTGCCCGGCGTCTGGCTAGGCAACAAGTTTAATCGATTTTTAATTCTCCTCTGCTACCCTGCTTCACCATAACAATTTCAAGGCGACGGGCTTGGGGGCTAATCTCCTCCTCCCTATTGATTTTCCCCAAGCCCCCCGCTGCACTACGAAGCAAAGGCCATGAAAAAGTTTTCTATACTCGTTCTAATTTTGTTTTCCACCACCGCACAAGCGGGCAGTTGGCATTACGTGCAGAATGGAATTTCAAAGCACTTTAAGTCTATTAAAGTGAAAACAGGTGAAAGTGTAGAGAAACGAACATTCTATGCGGGCGATCGTAAAATTACCCAGATTACCACGACACCGATTTATGAAGATTATGAATTTAACGAAGAAAATATTGGGGCTGGTTTAGAATATAACGAACTTCGTAACAAGGCCTTGATCAACTACTACGGTGGTTATTACCTGGATAGTGAACGCAACGATGCCTACTACTTTGGATCTGGTGCGGCATACCGATTTAAACCCGTGGATTCATTGAACCTGGATGTCGGTGGTCTGGCAATTATGTTGTCTAGAAAACGCGTTAACGATGGCTTACCATTCCCGGCCGTATTACCCTATGCCAGCCTCGGAACCAAAAAGTTCGCATTGAATATGAGTTTTATTCCAGAGATACAAGGGATCTCTGTTCCTGTTTTATTTTTCCAAATGAAGTTTCGTATAAGCGACTAGAAACACGATTTGTTGGGCTTTCCCCTTGGCCCAAGGGAGCCGCACTTAGGTGCGGCTCTTTTATTGCTTGACGATCCGCGAATGTGACCGTAAAGTGTCGCGCCTTTATCGATAAGAACCTCGGAGATCTTATGATTCCAATAGAAAACCTGCGCAATATCGCCATTATTGCCCACGTAGACCACGGCAAAACTACGCTTGTGGATCAATTACTTAAGCAGTCTCAGACGCTTAAAGACAGGCAGGTGCTTGAGGAACGGGCATTAGACTCCAATGATCAGGAAAGGGAGCGCGGGATAACCATACTGGCAAAACCGACTGCCATACGCTGGGGTGACTATCGTATTAATATAGTAGATACACCTGGACATGCCGATTTCGGTGGCGAGGTGGAACGTGTGCTCTCCATGGTGGATTCGGTGCTTTTATTGGTAGACGCGGTAGAAGGCCCAATGCCACAGACCCGTTTTGTTACCCAAAAAGCCTTGGGGCGCGGGCTGCATCCTATCGTTGTCATTAATAAGGTAGACAGGCCTGGTGCCAGACCGAGTTGGGTACTGGATCAAACCTTCGACCTGTTTGATAGGCTGGGTGCCACCAACGAACAATTAGATTTTCCCGTGGTGTATGCTTCGGGCTTGAATGGGTTTTCCGGTCTGGACGAGTCCGTTCGAGAAGGTACGATGAATCCTCTGTTTCAGACCATCATTGATCGAGTCCATCCACCACAAGTAGAGATTGAAGACCCCTTCCAACTTCAAGTCTCGCAATTAGACTACAACAGTTATGTCGGTGTTATTGGAATTGGTCGAATCGCTCGTGGCCGGGTCAAAACAAACAGTCCGGTTACTATAGTCAATGCCAAAGGGCAAAGACGTAACGGTCGTATCCTTCAGATTATGGGCTTCATGGGCCTGGAAAGAGTGGAAGTGAATGAAGCGCAAGCGGGCGACATCATCTGCTTCACCGGAATAGAGGGGTTGAAAATTTCAGACACCCTGTGTGATCCCAATGCAGTCGAAGCGCTTTCACCGTTATCGGTGGACGAGCCTACTGTATGCATGACATTCCAGGTCAACAACTCTCCCTTCGCAGGAAATGACGGCAAATACGTTACCTCCCGACAAATAAAAGAGAGACTGGAACAGGAACTCATTCACAATGTAGCACTGCGGGTCGAAGATACAGAAGATCCTGATAAGTTTAGAGTATCGGGTCGTGGAGAATTGCATCTATCGGTACTCATCGAGAGCATGAGACGAGAAGGCTACGAATTGGGTGTGTCTCGCCCTGAGGTTATATATCGTACGGTCGGCGACGAAAAGCACGAGCCGTATGAACAATTAACGGTAGACGTGGAAGATGTTCACCAGGGCAGCGTGATGGAAAAGCTGGGTTCACGCGGCGCCGAAATGAAAAACATGGAATTGGATGGAAAAGGCCGTGTGCGAATAGATTTCATTATCCCATCTCGCGGTCTAATCGGTTTTCGTACCGAGTTTCTTACCGCAACCCAGGGGACAGGGCTGCTCTATAGTGTCTTTGATCACTATGGCCCCATGAAGAAGGGTGACTACGGTTCGCGAAAGAACGGAGTACTGATCGCCAACTCTCCTGGAAAAGCATTGACCAATGCCCTGTTTAATCTACAGGAACGCGGACGCCTGTTCATCGGTCACGGCGTAGAAGTGTACGAAGGGATGGTTGTTGGTATACACAGCCGTGATAACGACTTGGTTGTAAATGTACTAAAGGGAAAACAACTCACCAATATTCGCGCGGCCGGATCCGACGAAGCGCAAATACTCACACCACCTATACAGCATAGTCTGGAACAGGCCTTGGAATTTATTGATGAAGACGAGTTGGTAGAAGTGACACCGAACCACATCCGCTTGCGTAAGAAATTTTTAAAGGAGCACGAAAGAAAGCGTGCCTCCAGAGAAGGGGGTTAGTCAGTCATTCGGACTGGTTTTCTCCTATTCATCTTTTTAAAAATTCCGGCAGCATTGGCTACACACGGCTAATTTCGCTTTGAGGCCAATGCTGTCCCCCATCTGCCCTGCGAGCGCTAACCGGAAGCCAGAGTAGCTACCTCAAACGCCTCCCTAACAACACCTCCCCTAGTCGAGAGCAAACGCATTGACTCATTTTCTATATTTGTGCGTAGTTAAGTTCGCGAGTAATATAGATGTTTCATTTTGACGCCCGGGAAGGGCGAGGCCTTTTGGGTTTAATAATACGAATAAAATGTAGAAACATTTTAATCTATAACAAGGAGAACACGGATGTCAGCCAAACAATTTATTTCGTCTCTGTTTTTGTGCGTTCTTCTCACTGCCTGCGCATCAAACGATATCTATCGAAGCGCATTTACTCCTTGCACAGTAACACAGCAGCAGAGTTGCCAGCAAAACTCGGTACAAGTCCATAATGCCTCCAAGGAAAGCGAATATTCCTTGAGCTTTCTAGAGATTGATGATCAAGGGCAGATCCGAGATCGAAAACAGCTAAGGGCCCTTTTGGATAATCTTTATCAGATTGGTGCGCGCGATCAGGTTCTAATAAATGTATTTGTTCACGGTTGGCACCACAATGCCTCTTATGACGACGAAAACGTGGCAAGCTTTCAGCAAAGCTTGGAAAAGCTGAGTCAGATTGAGCATCAGCTAAGTAAAAAGCAGAATCGAGATCGTCGCAAGGTCATTGGTGTCTATGTGGGTTGGCGAGGCACCTCAATCGATTTGCCTGTAATCCGATATCTCACCTTCTGGGATCGAAAGAATACGGCGCAGGAGATCGGCCATCTGGGTGTATCTGAATTGCTATTGGGGCTGGAAGAAATCGTAACCGTAAAAAATGCCAGCAATGAAAAAACCAAGAGTCGCCTGGTCACGATTGGTCATAGTTTTGGTGGAGCGGTGGTTTATAGCGCTACCTCGCAGATACTGGCAAGCCGATTCCTGGATAGCCAGTCCGGCACGAACGCGAGAGGGGATGCCAAGGGTTTTGGTGACTTGGTGGTACTACTTAATCCGGCGTTTGAGGCGCTGCGATTTGCGCCCTTATATGATCTGGCCCAGTCTCGCTGCAGTTATTTTGAAACCCAAAGACCACGCTTAGTGATTTTAACCTCTGAATTTGATTTGGCTACGCGCCTGGCCTTTCCAGCGGGTAGATGGTTTTCCACTTTCTTTGAATCTCACCAACAAATTCAAAGGGAGGAATGCAAACGCAGCCATTTATTGCATGAAGGCTACGCCGACAGAAACACAGTGGGCCACTATGACAGACTCGTCACCCATGAGCTGAAGCCGGTCACTAAAAAAACCGACACCAAGTCTCAGGCCGTGGATAGTTTGATCGATCACTGGCGAAAGCAGAGAGAGGGTACTTCTACGCAGATTGGTCCCACGATTTTGACGCATTTGGGTAAGACCCATCCGCAGAATCCCTTTTTAAATATCTACGTAGATAGCCAGTTGATCAGTGGCCATAACGACGTGTTTGGGGAAGACATTATGGAATTTATTCGTCAGCTTATTGTGTTGTCTGCTGGCAGCTAGTCTATGGATCAAGTGAAAGCGTTAACAGAGCTATTGCATCACGAGATTCCGCTTACCGAAGCGATGGGCCTGAAAGCGCAGACCTACGATGGCAATAGCCTGAGTCTGTTTGCCCCGCTGGAACCGAATCGTAATCACAAATCCACCGCATTCGGTGGAAGTTTATACAGTGTGGCGGTGCTGACGGGCTGGGGCCTATTGCAACTCAAATTGTCTGAAGCAGAAATTAGCGGGCAGGTGGTGATTCAAAAAAGTTCGGCAGAATACCTCTTGCCGGTCAAGTCGGGTCTGGTATCTCAGTGCGAATTCGTTGATACTAAGGCATGGGAAAGGATGAAGAAGACGCTGCAACGCAGAACTCGTGCGCGTCTTTCCTTGCGGGTTCGAATCCTCTCCGAGAACGGAGAAACAGCGATGCTGTTTGAAGGGGACTATGTCGTACACAAAACCACCTAGGCACACGCATCAATTTGTAATGGACTCGCCCATAGGGGGAATTCGGGTCCACTATATTGATCGCGCTGTGGTGAATGTGGATTTTCTCTACGGCGAGTATCAGCGACAAGAGGCAGAAACTGCCTATGGCGACTATCTGACTTCTGTGCTGACGCGTTACTTTTCGCGCAAGCATGCCGCCCTGGGAGAGCCCGTACAACTTGAGGGCACCGCATTTCAGGTCCGTGTATGGCAGCGCCTGTGTGAAATACCATTTGGTGCCACAGAAACCTATGGTAGCCTCGCCAGTTCACTCAATACCAGCGCCCGGGCGATCGGGAACGCCTGCAGGGCAAACAAAATACCCCTTTTTGTGCCATGTCATCGGGTGGTGGCCAGTAACGGGCCCGGTGGTTTTGCCGGTGCTACCCAGGGCATCAAGCTCGATACCAAGAACTGGCTACTGTCTCATGAAAAACAACAGCTTTTGGGCGCAATCCGGTCGCGTGCAGCGTCGACCCGGGAAAATTCCTCACCTATTCCCTTAACTTAGGGGAATTGCGTGTTAAAATCCGAGAATTAATCGCAGCATCAGCGGTCAAATTAATAAGACTTGTGCAGAGCAACGGGAGTATTTTGTGCGTAACTATATGAAAAATTTCATTAAAGTTTTGGTTTTGTTCGGAGTGGTTACCAGTCCTGCATTTGCTGCCAAGCCCAATGAAGCGGCCATCAATAAGATAGTGAAAGAGGTTTTTGGTGTTTCCCAGGCGGACGCCATCGCTGAAAGTGTGCTCCCTGGTGTGTACGAGGTGCGTGTTGGTGCCCAGGTCGTTTACATGAGTGGCGACGCACGCTACGCGGTACAAGGGGATATTATCGACCTCAAGAATAGGGAAAACATCACAGAAACCACCCGCACTGCTCAACGCGCCAAGCTGATTAAAAAAATAGACCCGAAGACTCTGATTGTTTTCAAGCCCAAAGAAAAGACCAAGCACGTCGTTACGGTCTTTACCGATATCGATTGCGGTTATTGTCAAAAATTACATAGTGAGATCGATCAATACACTAATCTGGGTATAGAAATTCGTTACGCCGCGTTTCCTCGTTCAGGTGCCAATACCAAATCCTATTTTAAAGCGGTGACTGTGTGGTGTTCTGAAAATCAACTCTCTGCCATGACAGACTCCAAAGCAGGCAAGGTGTTGCCACGAAAAGACTGCACAAACCCCGTGGAAACACATATGACTCTGGCCGGCGAATTTGGTGTAAGCGGAACGCCTACTATGGTTCTTGAAGATGGAACCGTTATTCCCGGATACGTGCCAGCGCCAAAACTTCTGTCCATATTGGAAGGGGATAAGCGAGCGGCGATGTAATTCGTCTATTTCGTTTTGACCTGATCCAGGTAATTGAGAAAGCGTCCCATTGTTTCCGGCCTGAGCATGGCCTCTATGTGTCTGCCTTCTGGGAGTTCCCAATATTCTTTAGGAGAGTTTGCGGCTTGGTAGAGGTCTCTGCCGTGTTTTACAGATATCACTTTGTCTCCATTCCCGTGCATGATAAGGACTGGCGTGGAGTGGATTCTCGAAAGGGCTAGTGCGGGGCTGTAGGAATCCGAGAAAAGAAAACTTAAGGGCCATTGAAGCGGCCAAGTGAAGAACACCTCGCCTAATTTATCCCTGGCAATGCGCCGAAAGCTGGTGAAGGAGCTTTCAATCACCAAGGCATCCACTGCAGTGGGGTTATTGGCAACGACATTGGCTGCGATCGCGCCTCCTAGGCTTTGCCCAAAAACAATAAAAGGCCGCGCAATTTTTTCCCTGTGAACATCGAGAAGATAAACTAAGGTTTCATCCATATCAGACATGATGGCGTCTAGATCGGGTACATCTTCGGATTTACCATACCCTCGATAATCCACCATGATCACATTGTATCCCTGGCTGGGTAGCCAATAGACGGCAACGATATGGGTACTGATATTTTCTGCGTTGCCGTGAAAATGCAGGATAGTTCCTTTGGGTTTTCCAATTGCCGGCATAAACCAGCCATGCAGGTTACGCTGGTCTGACATGGGGATAGCCAGATTCTCATAACTAAGCCCTATGTGTCTGGGTGTGCGAACCAAGTGCTTTTCAGGATAGAAGTACAGTTGCGAACAGGAACTGAGTAGAAATGAGCTCAGGATAATGGGGAGCAAGACAATTCGTAGACTGGCGTTCCGGAATTTATTAACGTTCAATTTTTAAGCAAGGCCTCGCGGATCAACGGTCTTAGTAAGTCCATGTGGATAATAGTTCACAAATAGAGATTCCCTAGTTTGACATTAAGCCCTTCATGTGCCAAACCTTTTAGGATGCCTTTGGAAGGAGCGGGATTTTTTGCTCCGAAAATGGAAAAACATGGAGGGTTTTGAATGAAACGTATTCTATCTATCGCAATGGTCGCGTGTTTTGCGGCCCCTTTTGTTGCAAATGCCGGTAACAACGGTCCGGGTTGCGGATTGGGAACAAATATCTGGAAAGGAAAAACAGGGCTGTTAGCCCACACGAGCGCTGCGACCACCAATGGTAGCCTTTCGAATGGTTGGTTTGGCATTACATCGGGATCACTCGGTTGTAACGGAGACGATGTGGTCTCGAATGAGTATCAGAAAAAAGTCTTCGTTGCCTCAAACATCGATAGCTTGGCGACAGATATCTCTCGCGGTAGTGGCGATCACCTGGAATCACTGGCGGCACTGATGGGCGTTCAATCGCAAGATAGAGACGCTTTTTATAGCCTGGCTCAGCGAAATTACGACGAAATCTTCAAGTCTGAAAACACAAACGACTATCAGACCGTTTTGAGCGCACTGGATACTGCAATGCGTAGTGATCAGCAGCTGTCAAAATATATTCAATAGGCTGTCTAGGGAATGACTCAGATAAGTAGGAGATTTCAATTATGCGAAAATTAGCGACGGTAGTAGCGATCATGAGTTTGGCCGCTCCATTTGCGGCGGCGCAAGCGGATGGCTCAGCGGGTTGTGGTTTGGGTAAATTGGTGCTTGAAGGGAAGTCTGGAACAGGGATGAATATTGGGGCAGCAATTCTGAACAACCTGATTATCCCTCAAACCTCTGCCATGACCTCTGGAACCATGGGATGTGATACAAGCACTCAGGTAAGAAACGATCAGGAGCGAGAAGTATTTGTTGCCTCGAATCGTGATAGCCTCTCTG
>Ga0224501_10002043_pt1 | contig 15736 bp, 14 predicted proteins | sample SF_Oct11_sed_USG_4_FD_169105 | JGI IMG/M metagenome (GOLD analysis project Ga0224501, IMG submission 169105) | Sediment microbial communities from San Francisco Bay, California, United States - SF_Oct11_sed_USGS_8_1 | ecosystem: Environmental > Aquatic > Marine > Sediment | place: USA... | reverse complement strand
GGGGGAAAATACCCTCTGGATTTTCCTAAAACAGAACTAGGGGGAAAGATACAACTTGCCAAAACCCCAGTGGCTGGTACCAAAATCTAAAAACAAATTAAGTATACACATTTTCCTGTGCCTGGTGCTCCCTGTTGGCACTGATGATAATTTGGGAACTGCCGCCCTTTGTTTCAATAGCGTGTCTACTTTTATTCTTTTCTCTGCCGACAATTATTCCTGTCGCTTTTTGTACCTGTCTACTTTTATGCTGGTTACCGTACTGGTTATGGGAATACCTGTAGCTACATAACGAAATTAGACCAGAGTTCTACAACTGTGTTGATGATTCCGGCATGTTCACGGCCTTGATATGAATATATGACCCTGCCATCAGTCGGCAGTACAAGCCTGACCCCACAGATAGTCTCCTGAAGTTCAAACATCATCAAAACAGAACAGTTTCATTGGACTCGTAACTTTTTATAGAAACGGTAGACAACTCCGTAAATTGACTGAATGTTGATGCAGAGTTTTTTGTTCTTTAACATAATGAAAAGACGATTTGTGATATAATTGAAGCAATTCATGCGTAGTTTATGTCTATCTGTGACATCACAAGCAAATGAGTTAGCTTGACTTTGAGATCAGCAGACTGCCTATCCATATATCCATATCAAGGTTAAGCCTTGTCAACGAACAGTTCTTTTCCGGCTATCATCTCTTTTTTTACTTTCTTCCGATTAACCCCATTAACCTGTTCGGTGTGTCTTTTCCAGCTGTGGGAGCGTGTGAATGTAATGATCCCTGCTTCCCACCCAGTACTTGCGTTAACAACCCGGTAAACGGCACTGGTGTTACCTGCGATTGTCCGTGTGGCCAAATGGGTGAATTCTGCGAAAATGAAATCATTGAATGTTGTAACTATGATGGTTGCCAAAATGGTGGACTATGTGTGGATGCCGCTGTATTGGGCGATATGCCAACTTGCCAATGTGTTGGCTGCTGGACTGGCGATTTCTGTGAAATACGTAAGTGAATATTGGGCACAACCTAATTCACAGGGATGGGTATGAAGTTCAGTGAGACAAAGTTTAAGCATGAAACTAGCTGTACCTCTTTCTACCTGCCAATATCTACATTTTGAGCAACTACTAGCCCCACTATTTGATGTGCTAATCAGGTTTCATTCTGTGATAACTCTCCTGTAACACGTTTCCTGTTTTAATATGTGCCGTGGCCTGCTATTGGCTTAATGTCTGGGAATTTTCAAAGTATGTGTTTCGGCACCTCTAGTCATTTTATTTATGTCAGATGGTCTCTAACCTTAATTCTGTATGGGAATGCTTACTTCATGGTCCCTATTATATATGTGGTGGTGCAGGTCACGCGACTCTTATATCATTATGTGGGTGTGGGCCTGGTTCTAACACCCCGCAAATATTAACCATGTTAATGTCTATTTCCTCACAGCTATTGACAGCTGTGATTGTGTTCCTCCCGGAGAGGGATGTCAGAATGGAGGCACATGTATCGACACCGTTCCTGCTGGTCTTGGTACCTCCTGTTCATGTCCATGTGGCTTCTATGGGCCGCTCTGTGAGATTCCTATCTCCGAGTGCTGTAACTATGGACCATTTGCTCCGAGTCCAGTCTGTCTGAACGGGGGAACTTGTGATGGCAGCGAGCCAAACAACCCTGTGTGTCGCTGTCCTGCCTGCTTCACTGGAATGTACTGCGAGATGCGTACGTGTTACTTCCTTACCTCCTCATCACCGAGTCTCCAAATAGATATACAGAGCCATTCAAATGAGTTAGCAAACAGTGTATATGCAATCTAAGGTTGATATCTCCTTAAGCGGGGTGAAGTGATGGCTTAGGGCATGGTGGATAGCATGCTGGGCCTTGTACCCGTGGCCCCTGATTTAATTCCCAGTTGGGCAAAAAATGGTCTTTCAAAACACCCTCATCAATCTCAAATCCCGGCGTTGAATAAGGAATGCCCTCCCATAGAGTCACCTTATCTATGGAGCATGCGGGTGCAAGCAGAAAGTCTCCTCTTGTTGTCATCACCTCTCTTTTACCTTGCAGCTATTGACAGTTGTGAGTGTCTGTCACCAACTGAACAGTGCCTTAATGGGGGTACTTGTTTAGACTCCATCCCTGCAGGCTATGATACCACGTGTCTATGCCCATGCGGGACCACAGGTAAAGTTCTGATGTATATTTTTATTAGGAGGTGTCATTTTCCATAAATCTTAATCTAGTTAACTTCGGAGATTAGCTGATTTCATATTCAATTAATCTACATGAACCTTAATTTGATTATTAATTAATTAAGGCAATTAAACAACATCCCTAATTTTATACCTTGTTTTTATCTAATTTCGCTTCACTTGACCACCCCAGTATTGTACTCAAAAGTCTGAGTCTTGCATGGGAGCTGGAAATGAAATCACACTCACAACCAGAGCCCTGCAGGACATAAAGTTGAAGCTTGAAAACTATAATTAAAGTTAAATTAAAATTAATTAATTAAAGTTAAATTAATAAAAACATAAAATTAAAGACGCCTAACTATATCATGAGTGTTTTAGCTAAATAAAATAAAATAAATAAAAAGCTAGGCCATTGATTCCAAAATACCTTTGATGATCTCATTGCCATGCTCATGATCACCAGGAGAGATTCTGAGTGAAACAGTGGCTGCATGTGTGGAGCAGCCTGTGCCGAGAATTAGGGGTTTCTGGTTGTACACTGACTGCAGCAACACAGAGTTCTTTCACTCTCATTGGATTCAGATGGCGATGCTAAATGAAGGATGTAAACACATAGAGTACGCGGAAAGAACTCTATGGTTCAGTATGCTGTTCATGTGAAAGTAAACAATCTGATTTGATATTACTAAATTAAGTTGACTTTCTGTTTGTAGGAGAAAGATGTGAGACACTGATCGATGAATGCTGTAACTGGCCAGCTTGTCAAAATGGAGGGTACTGCAATGATACAATTATAGACTATCCGTTCTGTGTGTGCCCTCCTTGCTTCGTTGGAGAATTCTGCGAAACATGTAAGCTCAGGTTCTTGTTCTCATTGTAACTTGCACTTTGCTAAACATTTTGATTGCCATCAATCGAGAAAAACAACGCCTGACTACAAGACGTATTTGCTAGATGCAGCCATCTTAGTTACATGCGCTACCCTTTCAATCCTTGATGGTCAAAAGGACAGGACATTCACAACGGCGTGTCAGAAAAAAGGTGCCAGGTCAGAGTTCTGCTACCTGTTACATACATGCGCTTCATACTAAATTTACCACATTCACCCAAATCAGCGGCCTTAAACTGACCATTGATTCTCAACAGAGCATGCCCTATGGTATCAGTTTTGTAGACTATGACAGCTGTGATTGTTTGCTACCGGCACAACAATGTCAGAACGATGGTGTGTGCGTGGACACCGATCCTCCTGGTGATGGTACAGCTTGTAACTGCCCCTGCGGCCATGATGGAGTCCGCTGTGAGAACAGCATCTCAGAGTGCTGTAACTATGGACCATACGCTCCTTCTCCTGTCTGCATTAATGGTGGTACCTGTAATGATGGAACTAGGAATGCTCCATTCTGCGAATGTCCCCCGTGCTGGACGGGACAGTTCTGCGAGACTCGTAAGTTGTGCTAGAAATCAGCTACATCAGTTGACTTTTAAGTCCTTTCTCCATGTTAGGTGGAGTTTCATGTATGTAGTTGTTCCCCTTAACATGTGACTGTCTCCGCATGAAACCGTGACTATCCTCTCTATGTTAATCTTTCTCGATGTCTGTGTTTCTCGGTGTTTGTGTTGCTTTCATCTACCTAACAATGGGCCTTGGATTGTAAACCGTACTTACAGCGGTAGACAGTTGCTCTTGTCTGGCACCGCCTGACCAGTGTACTAATGGGGGCGTGTGCCGTAACAACTTACCGTATGGGTCTGGAACGACTTGTGGCTGTCCCTGCGGCTTCACCGGGGAAACCTGCAACATCGCGATACTCGAGTGCTGTAACTATGGACCATACATCCCTGAACCTGTCTGCTTAAACGGCGGAACCTGCGATGACGCGATACTGAATGCTCCAGTCTGCGTGTGTCCACCATGTTGGACAGGACAGTTCTGTGAGATATGTGAGTTCAATCTCCTAACTAATATTCTGGAATGTCCGGATTTATGCCACATAGGGCTGATGGGGTTGGCTACTAGGTAGCATGTTGAACTTAAAGCCAGAGTTTCTTGGTTCAACCCCCGTATGGCCTAACTTTGTTCTATAATTCTGAGCGTCTTTGAACCACAATGAAAGCTCTAAACCATGGGTCATCCTGTGAAAAAAGCTATTGGCTTAGTGATGCTTGAAGACCTAATCCTAGGGCCTGGGTGCGTTAAGCCATCACAGATTGTTATAGTTGGTACACATATTGTTTCTAGATATCGACAGCTGTGCCTGTTTAGCACCAGCCGATCAGTGTCAAAATGATGGACTCTGTATTGACACGGACCCAGTAGGTGGTGGCACTGGGTGCGCCTGTCCCTGTGGGCATGATGGTGGTCGGTGTGAGAACACCATCTCAGAGTGCTGTAACTATGGACCATATTCACCTTCCCCTGTCTGTCTTAATGGCGGTACCTGTAATGACGGAACTAGAAATGCTCCATTCTGCGAATGCCCTCCATGCTGGACGGGACAGTTCTGCGAGATTCGTAAGTTGACCACTTTCTCTACTAAAGGTTGTACAAGTCAAGAAACAATGATTGCAAGATGCAGCCCAAGGGTTACACAAATTCTGCATGAAGGTTCTATTATCATGCGAAATAGGCTTATTTGTTCCGCCACAAAAAGACAGCTGCAATTCTGTTCTTCTTTATACCTCAAAGTGACTGCTGTAAATTTTAAATTTCAGTATAAACTAATTTACTGGCCATTTTGCCTGTTTTGCACAGTTGTGCGGTTTCATTACAGCGGTAGACAGCTGTGATTGCCTGGACATCCCTGACCAATGCCAGAACGGTGCCACATGCGTTGATGCTGTGCCGTTTGGCTCAGGCACATCCTGTGTTTGTACTTGTGGCTATGATGGTACCAAATGCACCAACCCCATCTCTGAGTGCTGCAACTATGGACCCTGTATAATGGGAACGTGTTCAGATCTAAACTACGACAACCCAGAATGCATCTGCGACCCCTGCTACGAGGGACAATTCTGCGATCAATGTGAGTTTCCAAAACACAAGAGCATCATAGTATTTAAAAGAGATGCAAGTGATCGCAAAAAGTTAGGCACGGACATTCCATGCTATTGACAACCCACCAACCCAGCTGCAGGCAATTTGACAATTTGAAGACCATGCTTTCCAGCCACTATTTCAATTTACTAGTACAACTGACTTACTAGCATTGAGTGGTAATCATTCCATAAACAATCCAAGTGAGTGAAGTTCCCGCAATATTCAACAATGCAAAAATTTATCACTCCAAAGGAGTTTAATAAGAAAAATAGCACTGTAGATGTCTTACACAATAAATACGGTCACAACTGCTCATACAGATGCCCAACCAAGCTTGGTAAAGGTTTAATTGAGACAAGTACGTCGGGTAGTGCCCGAGTAACCTCGCTGACTTGCTCTATCCCTGATTTCAGTCATTGTCAACTGTGCATGCAGTGATACATGTATTAACAATGGAGTCTGCTCTGATGTACCGGGCGGTGGTATTAGCTGCGGCTGCCCATGTGGTTATGATGGTGACAGATGTCAATTCCCAGTTACTCAGTGCTGTAACTATGGACCGTTCTCCCCTGCTCCTGTCTGTTTGAATGGAGGAACGTGTGATGGCTCAGTTAGAAATGCTCCTGTCTGCGTATGCCCTCCATGCTGGACTGGACAATTCTGTGAAATATGTGAGTACGCCTGAGCTGAAATCAGATCCACTCACCTACTGTAAGTTTTTCACTGTCTTGACTCTCTCCAGCACACCATATGTCTGACAAAGGCATGATGCCTCAGGAATGTGAGTCTTTATTAGAGGTAACTAAGTGAGATACCAGATTGTTTCTAGTAACTAAAGGACCTGAAAACCTAGGCATGCGTAAAAGGCAATTGTTACATTGCATACAGAAATGCTTGTCATCTCAAACTCTAACCCTTACATCATTTTGTTTGTTGGCAAGAAACGAGACTGCCATTGGGCAGCAATGAGTATCAAGTTAGGATTTATTTTCTGGGGACTCCTACTAAATTGGATCATACAGGGAGGATGCAGCACTGCCAATGATGACGTCTCTATTATTGCTCTCTTTGGGGTTGATCAGCACAACTAAGGCTAGAAAACACTGATGATACCAATGGCCATATGACAGACACAACAGTATACAAATGACAACTGAAGTCCATCCTGTCCACGAGTTTATCCCAACTGTACTCCACACTCTGCTTACAGACATCGACAGCTGTGCCTGTTTAGCACCAGCCGATCAGTGTCAAAATGATGGACTCTGTATTGACACGGACCCAGTAGGTGGTGGCACTGGGTGCGCCTGTCCCTGTGGGCATGATGGTGGTCGGTGTGAGAACACCATCTCGGAGTGCTGTAACTATGGACCATATTCACCTTCCCCTGTCTGTCTTAATGGCGGTACCTGTAATGATGGAATTAGAAACGCTCCATTCTGCGAATGCCCTCCATGCTGGACGGGACAGTTCTGCGAGACTCGTAAGTTCATTGAGACAGAAGTTGTCAAGCAGCTATTCTCATCTCAAACTATGTTCCTGAATTGACTCTGAGTTATGATAGTTGACTTTGCGTTTCCAGAAGACCGGTTAAGTAGTCGTAAAAGAATGAACGGCATTAACCTATGCTGTCACCAAGCTCACTGAAATGCTGTGTTAATCAAGCTCACATTTTATATTTTCGTGTGATGTAAGCATCCATAATATGGTCAGCTTGCTGTGGACATATCGCCGGCCGTGTTCGACACGTTCGTGCTGTCATTACAGCGGTGGACAGCTGTGATTGCCTGGACATCCCTGACCAATGCCAGAACGGTGCCACATGCGTTGATGCTGTGCCGTTTGGCTCAGGCACATCCTGTGTTTGTACTTGTGGCTATGATGGTACCAAATGTACCAACCCCATCTCTGAGTGCTGCAACTATGGACCCTGTATGATGGGAACGTGTTCAGATCTAAACTACGACAACCCAGAATGCATATGCGACCCCTGCTACGAGGGACAGTTCTGCGATCAATGTGAGTTATTATTAATAATCATTTGTGTCAAATATGAGCGAACATGCAGTCATGGCTTGATAAGCGGGTGCGAGCATGTGAGAGTGTGTACTTGTCTCTTTTCAAGCAATTCCCACTCAGTGTCACAACTTTTGATGAGACTCTATTTATTAAATGGAACAGATTTCATATTAGCTATCCCAAAAGCCAGATACAGCGCTTAAACTTAGCTGCAGTGAATGTGAATGAACAGCTAACTTATTACAAACTGGAGAAGATGGGCGTTTCTGGTTAGGAGATAGAACCAATTTGATGACTCTATGTCTACGATTGATGGATGTCATACTAAGTAAGATAGTAGAAGGTGTTTTGTCAAATATTTTTTTGGTCCCTTGAACCAACTCGGTTGAGGTCAATATGTTTTGTACAAAATCCCGTAGAACTCTTGATCACAATCATGACGACCAGACAAGTTTTGCCTCTCTTTCAGTCATTGTCAACTGTGCATGCAGTGATACATGTATTAACAATGGAGTTTGCTCTGATGTACCGGGAGGTGGTATTAGCTGCGGCTGCCCATGTGGTTATGATGGTGACAGATGTCAATTCCCAGTTACTCAGTGCTGTAACTATGGACCGTTCTCCCCTGCTCCTGTCTGTTTAAATGGAGGAACGTGCGATGGCTCAGTTAGAAATGCTCCAGTCTGCGTATGCCCTCCATGCTGGACTGGACAATTCTGTGAAATATGTGAGTGTCTTTTGCTTCTTATAGACAAGGGAAAAGCCTGTTATACATGTATGCTCAACTGAAACGCTGTGAGTACTAAATACGCGCGACAAGCGAACAATACTGCTTGGTGTTAGCCCCCTTCCAAGAACACTTAGACTCGATGTTCTGGCGTCTAATACGAATGTAGTTCAAAGATGAATCACTGCATTCAATGAGTAGAAATTAGCAATCTGTTGTGGTACCTGGACAAAATGCTGTGGTGAGTCGAGCTTTTCTCTGTATCTTACTCAATGCTGCCAGGTTATGTTGTCTGCAATGGACAAAACCTGGCAATGAACAGACCGTTGTCTGCGTCGCTTAGTTGTGAGAGAATGGCGAATTTTTGTACATGACTTTCTACACACAAACTTCTTTATTTTCAGATATTGACAGCTGCGCTTGTTTGACACCTGCCGATCAATGTCAAAATGATGGTGTCTGCGTTGATACTGACCCTGCCGGCTTTGGAACCGGCTGCGCGTGTCCCTGTGGATTCGAGGGTTCGCGTTGTGAGAATGCGATCTCAGAGTGCTGTAACTATGGCCCATATGCTGGCACTGGGTCACCTTGTCTTAATAACGGTACATGTATTGACACTGTACCTGGTGCACCGTACTGCGACTGTCCTACCTGCTTCACTAACGAGCATTGTGAGACACGTAAGTTTTACCTATCCTGATGGCGCGTCTAGTGGGTGATGGTGATAACTCATCTTCTGGTTCTGTATTCTATCGCAATACACTGGACCTTCGGCCGTTCTATATACCCAAAGTCTTATAACCCTGAGGCTTGTTCTAGAACCATAGCAATAGGAGGCTGTTTGAGGGGCCTAGACTTCTTCAGGGTCTAAAGAGCTCAACTGAGCAAGTAATCTAGCCACTGAGCCCTGTCTATAGGATATTTCACTCATAGATGTCAACTGTTGTGCTTTGCACAAGATCAACTAGCGTATTTACACAATTTGTATATTGAAGATTTCAAAGAATCCTCCATGATTTGCTGCAGTTCTACAAACATCTGTGTCATGTCTGTTCTTTCCCCAGTCTTGTCTACTAATCCGGGTTGCTCGTCTAATAATGTGATTGTCGGCTGTCCTGTTATGCTCATTCATTTGCTTGTCATCACCACTGTTACTACTAACAAAAAGCAGAGTACTATGACACAGCAGACCCATTTTTCTTCTCAAATCAGGTGATGATAACTCCTCTGTATTTTCAGTGGTTGACCGCTGCGCTTGCCTGGATCCTGCTGAGCAGTGCCTCAATGGTGGAGTGTGTGTGGACAACCCTGTGGTGGGCACGGGTAAGCTAGCCATTGTGCATGCACTCACTTAGGTCTGACCGCTATATCCAAAATGTGACCAAAGTTCATAATAGCCTAAAAATATTACCGCATTTTCCATTATTCTGACTCCTTTAAAAGAATGGAATCTCCCAAATTCTTAGGTAGGGTGGGAATGTCGTGTAAATGTTGTATTAAACTGTAAACAAGCTGACTTCCTTTGATATGCCACTTTTGTTTTTTGCAATGGTTCAATGATTGATGCCTAAAATGGATTTGCTATCACAATAGGAAGTCAGATAGTACTTAGAATGTTAGGGGGTCGAAATTTCGCCCAAAACTTATTGCGTTTGTCATCTTGTCACTTGTAACATTTAGTGAAAGCAGACAGTTTGATCTGGTGGGTTTTTACACATCGAGGAATTCCAGCCTCCATCTGACTTTATTTGATATCAGCAAACACTCAGACAAGTATGACGTTGAAGTTGTTTTTAACCAGGTCGATTGCTGACGAAAGCCCGTTATTGGCTAGTAAGTGACCGTGTACAAAACTTTAACAAGCAACTGTTTTTTTACCTCCAGGCACCACATGTAACTGCCCGTGTGGTTTTGATGGGGACAGGTGTCAAAACGCAATCTCTGAGTGCTGCAACTATGGCTCCTGCAACATGGGAGTCTGCTCAGATGCTAATTACAACAACCCAGAGTGCATATGTGACCCTTGCTATGAAGGACAGTTCTGTGATCAATGTGAGTTCATGCTCTAGTTCACTGAGTATGTTTGCTGACCCTCCAGGCACAGATAGAGCAAAGGAAACGTGTCTACCTCACAGTGGTGGTAGCAGTGATAATAACGAAATAGTGCGCTTATGGTGGGTTCCAAGCAGATTGTCAGAGCAGTTGGAAATTCTTTAGTTGAATGTGTCACTTATTCCTTGTCCGCGTCGGCATGTTTGGGTTATCTGTTATAAGAATAGTGTTATAATTCACAAGACCTATTAGAGGTTACAACGTAGAGGTAGTATTGGCTACTAGTACTAGTAGGTGGTAGAATGGCTACTAGGTTTGACGTTGCTCTCCGAGACGATATCTTCTGATTTGTGGAGATTAAAGAGCAAAACCTAAAGTTATCTAGTACAGTTTTGATGGCCTGATGAGTTTTGTTTCATTTTTAGTCATTGTCAACTGTGCGTGTAGTGACACATGTATTAACAATGGAGTCTGCTCTGATGTACCGGGCGGTGGTATTAGCTGCGGCTGCCCATGTGGTTATGATGGTGACAGATGTCAGTTCCCAGTTACTCAGTGCTGTAACTATGGACCGTTCTCCCCTGCTCCTGTCTGTTTGAATGGAGGAACATGTGATGGCTCAGTAAGAAATGCTCCAGTCTGCGTATGCCCTCCATGTTGGACTGGACAATTCTGCGAAATATGTAAGTATTATTCTTTCTTTATGACTCAATATCCAAGCTTCAGTTAAAGGCACAACAAGTGGAGTTTTATTGGTTGGAGTCTCAGATTAAACCTGGATTTTCACGATGTGACTCTCACGCGACATTAGACTTCCATTCAATGTATTAGAACTCACTGTTCCTGACTGACTCTTTCACAACTTGGCCTAAAAACGTAAGACTTCAGCACAACTAGTATTGGTGCTCAAAGTTTGTAAGGAGCAGATCAGTTCCTGATTCTTCCACCTGTCATTAGCTGCCCTTGGTCGGCATCAGGTTGCCACCAAGCATCCAGGTTTTCTCTGTCTTTACAGACATTGACAGCTGCGCCTGCTTAGCACCAGCGGAACAGTGTCAGAATGATGGGGTCTGTATTGACACGGACCCAGTAGGTGACGGCACTGGGTGCGCCTGTCCCTGCGGCCATGATGGAGATCGCTGTCAGAACAGCATCTCGGAGTGCTGTAACTATGGACCATACGCTCCTTCTCCTGTCTGTCTTAATGGTGGTACCTGTAATGATGGAACTAGGAATGCTCCATTCTGCGAATGTCCCCCGTGCTGGACAGGACAGTTCTGCGAAACTTGTAAGTTTGGCTTGGGAGTGATCAGAATGCTCCGAACACTGTGCAAATCTAATCCATACAAATATTTGTGTCTACTAGAAGTGAATTTTAGTACAACGAATCGTGTGGTCTGTGTATTACTAAAAGAAAGCTCTTCGTTCACGGCCTGACAGGAAATGATGTCACCAATGCATTGTTTGGGCTACTTTCTAGATTGGTTTGTCCACCAATACATCTAGAGGGTATAAATCTGGTGAAAGTTCTGCGTTTAAAGTGATTGTTTTGCCTTTTGCAGTGGTGGACAGCTGCGCTTGCAACAACCAGTGTGTTAATGGCGACTGCTTTAACCTTCTTCCTATTGGGTCGGGAACCTACTGTGACTGTGATTGTGGGTTTGTTGGTGATCAGTGTACTGAACCCGCTGTTCAATGTTGTAACTATGGTACATGTGAAAATGGTGGCAGGTGTTTGGAAGGCAGTGACACTGGCCCTTATGACGGTCAGCCATACTGCATCTGTCCATCGTGCTGGTCTGGAACTTACTGCGCTGATAGTGAGTCTAACTTTTTCCCTTCTTGATTCTATGTTACACGTAACTATCTCATTCCCCCCTATCATTCTTGTTTATCATAGTTCCTACTTCCTAAATATGAGTTTCCTGTTATTAAAAAACTAACTATTTATAGTAGCTACTGTAGTCGGCATTTTGGTTGGTTTCTTAGTTGGTAGTCGCTAGTTGCAATGCATAGTCAGTTACTTACAATGCTTGTCTCAAAATGACAGATGTTTATCATGAAAGACGGTGTTTCTTCCCATGCGGTTGAGTAGAGCGTCCTATATCAACTAACCATGTCCCTTTTAGGAGTTGCCTCTTGTGTCTGTGATAACCCTTGTATGAATTCCCAGCCTTGTCAGGATCTCAATCCCGGCACCGCTTGTCTGTGTGGCTGTGGATACTATGGAGCCATGTGCGAGTAAGTAGATTCACTTTACGTTTTTATCCCTTGTCTTTTGAGGATAAGCCGCATCACAGTTTTACGAAATTTCTATGGCTCAATTCCTCTATCTCACTGACCAGTCGTGCTTATTTGCATCAGTGAGTTGTGGGTCCGAATCCCAGAAAAGTCAATTGTGGCGGCAGGAAGGGCATCCGACCTTAATTCGCTCCTGAGCTCCAACAACATCTCCCTGTTTACCAGGGAGCAAACTCCATGACCCCGCGACCCCGCCGCACAGGGATTAATAATGTGGAGCATAAACGGAAGCAAAAATCTGTATTCCTTCTGGAGCAAAGTGACTAGAGTTGGTAGCTATCATATCTTTGTGTACTTATATCTCACAAAGCCAAGAAGCTTTGTGAGTTATATACGGGGAATAGTTTTCTGCAAAGAGTGTAATTGAGTGTGGCCCAGCGTGTTTTCGAATCTTGTCCAATTATTGTCACTGTTGCTCTATTCTGAATCTGTGTTTAAACAACAAAAACCAGTGTATCCAACATGAATAACTAATCGACTATACTGAAGTCAACACCAACCAACCAACATGCAATCAGATTGTACTGATTCCATCCTCTCAACTCACCCGACTCACAGAGCTTGCGGAGTTGCGTACCCCTGCTACGGAACTGGATTTTCGCGATTCCACATACTAACATATAATGACTCGCTCGGTGAGCTGTTCGCTCACTCAGTGAAAACATTGTTCACTTTGGATCGGTATTACTAGTGATTCAGTGCGCAACCTGGGTGCAAATATATGAACATATCCGGTATATTTGTTCATAACATCAATGATTGCCTACAAACTTCGGCAGACTTATTTGGTTGAACTAGAAAAAGGAAACGTCTCAGGCATCATCGTACAGATTTTGGAAGAACTTTCATACAGAATACAGAACAGCATACTTACATACGAATATGCTGATTTTTAAAAGTTAAATTTCCACTTAGGCATTTGGTCTTCCTATTTAACAGACCTCCTAGATCTGAGATTTGTTGGAGTGGTAGCAGTTAGGAGCTATGTGAGAAGCTCATTCCCACAACGGGCCTCAGCGTGTCTTCTTGAAACCAGTACCTTTTTTATTTTGAGCCAAGCGCTCTAGCCATTGAGCTATCTTCCTAGCCCAGCAATGAACTAGACTCACAGGGCTCACCATTGATTCATTGAGCTATCCCACTATTACCGATATCTACTGATAATTCTCTACGCTTTTAGGTACACGCTGCAGTCATGTTGTAACCACCCAAGCTGTGGAGATGGACAGTGTGTGGAGGATTCGACTCCTACATGCGTTGGTTCGGCGTGTACTACTAACCCATCCTGTTCCTGCCCTTCGTGCACATACGGGGAATTCTGTCACCTCGGTAGGTTGCTGTTATATCCTAGATAGTGCCTTTATTACATCTCCAGACTAGGGCTATAGGATCTCATTCCAGTTAATAGCTGCATATAGGAACATAAGAAGAGCTGCACTTTAGCTGTGTCACCATTGTAGTCATATATTGTGTATGTATGTAGTATGGTGGCGCAATACTCTATGTTTTGTAGCCTTATATTGTATCTGTATGTTGTAATTGTGTAATACTCTGTGTATTACGCCTGATGTTATATTGTAGATGTGCAAACTTGCGCATGTAATGATCCCTGCCCAGCTGATACAACCTGTGATGACTCCTCTGGTTCTATCATCTGTGTGCCCATTGAAAAGGAGTCAGTCGGTAGTAACTTCACTCTGTTCTTCATGGAGAATACTAACACTGACAATCCACTGCTTCTTCCAATGCAGGTATGTCACTGCAAACTCCGAGCTCTCTATGAACCCACCACAAATCCAGATCACCTGGGCCTCTCCATAAACCCGCTGCGAAACCAGACCACCTTGGTCCTGCTCCTACCCCACCACAAACCTGGGTCATCTTCGGGTTCTCCATACCCCATCACCAACCCAGGTCACCTTAGGCCTGCCCCCCATCACAAACCCAGGCCACCCCTTGTCATATCACCTACTGACCACTTTGCAAGTTGCGTTATCAGATAGGCATAATGACCAATCCTGGCCATCCATACACAAGGTCACATTTACGTTCTCCACCAGGTCTACGTACAGTGTGCAGAAGGTGATCAGACAGCCACAGTGAGAGTGGACACTCCAGGGCTGCCAACAACTGATCCATGCTACTTTGATGAGACACGCGCTATTGTGGCTGGAGAGATAGCAGAGTGAGTCACCCATAGCTGGTCACCAGCTTAGTATAATTTAAATTGGTCAGGACAACTTATTTTCTTTTCATGGTTAACAGTAGCTGAGACTTGTTTTCAGGTTATGTCCTATTGAAAAGGGTATGGGTGGTCCATGTCATGCGCAGTAGAGCAGGTTACCCTATGGGTGGTCCATGTCATGCACAGTAGAGCAGGTTACCCTATGGGCGGTTCATGATCGGTCCCATTCAGAGGTTACTCTATAGGCGGTCCACTGTGTGCACCATAGAGGAGACTACTCTATGAGGGGGAGGGGACTCTTTCATTCGATGACCGAATTCAAACCCGATCAAGGATAAATGACACGTACTGTACTCGCATGATAACAGGCTGATGGGTGATCAATTAATGACAGAGTTAGATTTCAAAGATATCCTTGTCTATGTTGTTAAAGCTGACTGTTTGTCGAAGATGAGTAAACAGAAGTATTGGGACCCAGACATCACAATCGGGGTGTTTCCAATTCTAGATACAACATCGATTTATGCATCAGACAAGTAGGTACAGGAGTGGCGCGTAAAGCTGTAAGGGTCACTGAACTCAATGAACAGAACCTCGTTGTCTATGGAATTAACAGAGAAAGATTCACTACAGAAGGTTTCCTGGCTTTACCTGATACAGCTACTGGTGAGTTATCAGTACATCCATCCTCCTAACCTGATACAGCTACTGGTGAGAAATCAGAACATTCATTTTCCCTACATGATACAGTTACTGGTAAGTTGCCAGCACATCCATCCTCCTTACTTGATACAGCTATTGGTGAGTTATTAGTATATCCGCCCTCTGTACCTGATACACCACTGCATGATGTGCTATAAAGCAGTGTTGCTCTACCTGTAGGAACTGAATACATCGCTGTGTGTTTCTCACCAGCTCAGGTGGCTACACAGATTGGAGTTTTGGCCATCAGTGATAACACAGTAGTGACGGTCTACCCACCTATAGGCACCAGCATCCTATTCCAAGGAGTAACTCTCACGGCTAATCAACCCAATAACATCTTCTTGAATAGATTTGACACCCTACAACTCCAATCTCCAGTTGGTAAGTTCAATTGTCAGCTCACTATAGCTTGGGGCATGGTCAGTATACTGCGGTATAGTATTGGCCATAGCATTGCATAGCGTAATTATGGTACGGCCCATAGCATTCTGTAGCAGTATTTTGGTACT
>Ga0224501_10002042_pt1 | contig 15736 bp, 22 predicted proteins | sample SF_Oct11_sed_USG_4_FD_169105 | JGI IMG/M metagenome (GOLD analysis project Ga0224501, IMG submission 169105) | Sediment microbial communities from San Francisco Bay, California, United States - SF_Oct11_sed_USGS_8_1 | ecosystem: Environmental > Aquatic > Marine > Sediment | place: USA... | reverse complement strand
ATGCAGATTTATCTTAGCTCGTTACTCCAGATTGATCACTTCAGTGAGAACACTGACCTGTCCACTTTCCAGCGAGAACACTGACCTATCCACTTTCCCAGCCGTGCTAGACATCGGCTACTCACGGCCTCGTCCAAACCACAGAAGTTTTTCCACTACTTTCGTACGCAGATCAGAACACAATATTGCTTCATGTATCGGCCTAAAAGCATGTTCCCTTCTAGTGTCCTCGTATCGCGGTATTACTGATACATTGCAGCATGTATGGCTATGTATTATAGCGTGTATGTCTCTGGATTATAGCGTGTATGCCTCTGTATTGAAGAATGTATGATTCAGTATTGTAGCATGTATGCCTCTGTATTCTAGCATGTATGCGTCTGTCTTATAGCGTGTATGCCTCTGTATTATAGCACGTATTCCTCTGTATTATAGCACACATGCCTCTGTATTATAGCATGTATGACTTTGAGGATCTGCCCATTGCTAAGAGCGCCTTCTTCAAGAATGATATTCAGTTCCTTAGTCACCATCGTGGAGTGATCGGCACTCAGGGCGGCTGTGTTAATCTCTCACTGGGAAACTATGGCCCTCTGTCCTTCACCTTTAAACTACATTATGGAGACAGCTACAAGGATGAACTCGGAGGTGAGCCACAGAGGGACAGAGAATAGAGGGACTACCTCTCCGAGCTGAGATGGTGGGCGGGGCTTAGTAAATATCGCGCAGAGCGTTGGGTACCAGGTAAACTTGTGGTTATATTTCCATTATGACTTCAAGCTAGATTAATTGAGATGACGGTTCTAGATGCACGCGTCCCGCCTTCTCTATGAGAGACACCATAGACCAGTCTGTAAACAAGCTACTGGCTTAGTGATGCCATCTCGGTATTAGAGCATGATACTAGCTGGCACCTTAAGGACTCTGGACTGCATCAATCAACGATTATACCAAGATACTGACTCCCTTCCGAGGACCTGCGATAGCTATCGGCTAGCCGAATGGTTCCTGCCGAATAACCTGTCGAATGTCCCAAGCTTACTTCTTACATCCGCTGGGAAAAGTCCCAGAATACGCGACTGTATGTTCGTCGCAGCACATCACACTTGTCTCAAGTCTCATGGGGGCCATTTAGAATTTGTCTAAAAGCCAGGGAAGGAAGCGTTCATTTATTGACTGGATCCATGGTGCTTTTGCCAATCCGGTGCTCGCCCACACAACTCCGAGTGTGTTTACTCACTGTAGATTCACAAGTTCCACACGAATGAATGTGTTCTGGTAAACCCGCTATGTTTATTGATTTGGTACATTAGTTTTCTGAATATCTGTGTCCCAGCCTCTAATTAGAGGGGGGGGTTTAGTCTATCCGAGGAATGGTTGGGATGGATCTAAGTCCGATTCTTTCCTATTCGTCAGGTTGCGTCGGTCAGCTCCCATTGGTCGGCTTCCAATAATCAGCTTCCAATAATCAGCTCGCATAGGTCAGCTCCCATTGGCCAGCTTCCATTGGCCAGCTTCCATTGGTCAGCTCTCATAATTTAAGTTGTCTTGTTGGATGTTTATAGGAGTTAAGCTGACGCGTTATGGCATTCAGGAGACCAAGGATGGTCAGATGAACCTCTACATCCGATCCCCAGTGCAAGGTTTCTACTATCTGACTATTTATGCTACGATGGTAAGCGAATGACCGACAAGCTGCCGAACCTTAACCCAACCCCGACCAAACCCCTGCAAACCCCGGCCCAACCTCCATCCAACCCCAACACTACCCAACCCCAGCCGAACAACTCCGCATTAAATTTTAACCAGATGGATTTTAATATGGAATTATCCCCCCTTTCTTACCCTTGATCTTTGGCGAGGTGTGCTGAATGGCTCGCCACCCGGTTCAGCTGTTTGAAGCGGGATTTAGCCGAGAGTGTCATCATGTAACCGGAGAGCATTACCATGACATGATACTGATTACAGGTGAAACCGTATGGGGCTGAGGAGAGCGTCTTCAACGCCGTCTGCGAATATAAAATAATCTGTGATCAGCCATGTCATAACGCCGAACCGTATCCGTTCGTGTCTGACACAAACTGGGGACCGGGTGAGTGGCTGGATGGGTGATATCTGATGGAATTAGCGACTAGATCAACTAAGTTATCTTCACACTCTCACTACGCTCATATCATTACCTTATCCAGGAGGTACACCCTCCACTCACTACGCTAATAGGATAGCCTTATCCAGGAGGTACACCCTCCACACTTTCACTACGCTCATAGTATGACTTCCAGAATGACGGGGCCGAGCCTGTCGTTATTGCACGACTTTCTCATATCAACAATCCAGCATGGTTATTTGTTACCATTGTTGTAAGAGAATGAATCTTCTTACTAGTTGTTCAATGATAGTGGGTTATGCTGAACTTGTTACAATCCCAATCGAAATTCTTGTACTATATTATATACCTGTATTATAGGAGCGCCTGTGTACCAGGCGGGTCTCATCCCGAATATTCGCGATGCCGTTATCATTAGCCATAACGGACACATCGAGCTAGACTTTGAGAAGGTGAAGCCCGGCCTGCGGGTTCTACCTAAACTGCAAAGCACTCATGCTACGGAGAAACAATGTGAGAACGCTATCAATCAGGACGATAACGACTATGTTACCAGGTGAGCGAATTCTGACTACCGCTGCTGCCGGGACACCCGCACAAGTAAGCGGGATCGGCGGCTGTGTGAACTACCTGTGAAGCTGTCTCGCCAGAGATCAGTCTGCTTACGGTCCCCTGCCGATTGGTTAACTTGAGGTTGCAGTCTTTGACCGGGGTGTTCCGAAGCCACGCTATCAATTTGGAGTGAGGGGCTTGCTAAAGGCCCGTACCAAGAAAACAACACTGCCGCCAATGGGACTCGAACACGCAATCCATAACTGAGCTATAATTCTGGTTCTTCATTATTAGTGCTGTCCGAAGGTCCAGAAATTTAATCTTAAAAGATTAAAAGATTATTGAAAATAAATCTCCAGTTAATCTTGTTGGGATGCTGTGACTTAGATGACCATTACGCGTGGTATAACGGATGTTTAAGGCAGTGGAGAGTTGTCTCCTCTTGGTACGGTCAGGACATCCTACAGTCTTGCGAAATTCAGTGTGATTCGATATGGCGGCCCCCAGCAGTTTGCTAAAATATTTTTATTTTTTCATAATTTGGCTGTATTTCTCCGAGAAATGCCCCCATAGGTAGCCTGTCTTCAAAGTAGATTAACTAGGGTAAATTTATTTGTCCATTTTATCTTAAAAATAACCAAATCGCTTTGCTAATCATAGTTCACGCGACTTATATCCAGCCCTACTTATTATTGGGTTCCACACGGCATTGTCCTCCCAACATAATTCTTAATGGGAGTTGTATTCCCCAGTATACTGCTGTGCGGAGAAGTTCAAGTGGCGATGTTGTTGTGTTGTGGATGACGACACTGTGGAATGTCGCCTCTGGGTTATTGCCACATACCAATGATTGATTGCCTGCGTGGTAATGTGGAAGGTGATAACGGTGACCTGAATGCTATGTCGAGTTGTTACCAATCAAGAGTTAGCTTAGTGACCCGTCAATGCCCTGCTATGGTTGCCCCCTACCCGCCAATACACCCAGTACCCACCAGTACTACCAATTCTGTCTGAATCCGGATTAATGACATTTCATTCATTACAGCTCTTGGAATTTCCATTTAGTCCGACTTTTCCATCTCATGCCGCGTGTTGATACTACCCCTCTGCCTATCATGTTATTCCAGTTACCTGTGATAGTGAAGCAACGTGTCTTCCTCACATGGTGTCTCGTTACAATATTGGTTCAGTCTTTTGAGATGGTTTTCGTGGCTCGCTGTTGTGACTTTTCTCATGTCACATTTTTCTGTCATGCGTTTGCAGACTGGATATTGACCTGCCTGTGAGCGGAGAGTACGCGTTGGAGGTGTATGCCAACGACCCGTCTCGTGACGGTAACACTTACACACACGTGTGTCAGTATCTGCTGGTACGACCGGACCGCGGCGACGCCTCATATGATGGGTTTTTCCAGAGTCCTGAATACAGCGAGTGTTATAATGTCTATGGACTACAGGAGCCACTGAAGCCTGTCAGTATGAGCATGGAGCAGCTCGCCAGGGGTAAGGACCCCCCTCCTAGTCTGCGTGTCCAGCCGCACGCCTCCCCCTGCCGCATGTCACAGCCACTCATAGTCCAGAACATCAATCCTACCCCTGCCCGCCTGTAAGGGTTACTCACAGCCCGGAGTATCACCCATCCCCCTGCCCGCCTCTAAAGGCCACTCACAGCCCAGAGTATCACAACTCCCCCTCCCCGTCTGTACGGGCCACTCACAGCCCGGATAATCACCCCTCCCCCTGCCCGCCCGCAACGGCCACTCACAGCCTGGAGTATGACCCCTCCCCCTGTCTGCCTATAAGGACCACTCACAGCCTGGAGTACCGCCCCTCCCCTGCCCGCCTGTAAAGCCACTCACAGCCCGGAGTATCACCCATCCCCCTGCTTGCTTGTAAGGGCCACTCACACCCTGGAGTATCACCCCTCCCCCTGCCCGCCTGTGTCATGGCCATATGCCAGCCTGTCACTCTTCTTTTGCTGTAGTTTGAGTCTTTCTAATCCGCTGAATGTGGCTTAAGTTCGGGTGCCCTCGGTGATGACGTCCTGAATATGTTATGATGAAATGACTGAGTAAATGTTGCAGGTCTGCAGGATGCCCGTATCTCTGAGCCGTTACCAACGGAACCTCGGCCTTCCGCCAAGCTGGCGGGGCAGAGAGGCGTTGAAGTAGAGCAGATCACAGTCCCCGCTAAGAAACCCGGCACCGCCCCTAAACCAGCTCCCAAGGGTAGGTCAATGATTAGGCGGTGTGAGAAGACTTACTTCAGCGAGCTGGGGCTACCCATCAGTTATCAGCTGCTAGCCTCTTTGCGATGAGAGAATTATATCGGCCAGGTTACTCAAGAGTTACTAGGTGTGTTACCATGATAGCCGTGGTGATGTGTCACCCGAAGCTTTCCTCTTCCCAGGAGCCAAGCCGGAGATTGCTAGCAAGCCATCTAAACCGGCTCCTAAACCAAAACCCAAGACAGTATCAGCCGCCACGGATGACTATCAGAATATCCCCGCCAGGAGTGGTGACCAGGTACGATGGTGACAAGGTGACACACTGACTGTGTGACAAGCTGTCTGTGTGACCCACTGTGTGTGTGTGCGTGCGTGTGTGTGTGGTCCACTGTGTATGTGACTGACTGTCTGTGTGACATGCTGTCTGTGCGATACGCTGTGTCTGTGACTCACTGTCTGTGTGACAGTGAGTGTGAGGTACACCTCCTCTTTGAACCAGGGTCACTGTGACACTCTGTCTGTGTGCCAGTAAGTGTCACTACAGCAGTGACAGGAGGTGTGATGTGTCACACCTCTGCAGGCCTGTTTCAATGTAGCTCAGGTCACGGCTGTGTAACAGATCTTACTCTCTACTTCCATCCAGACTTATCTTAATATCCTGTCGGGGTCTTTCAGCAAAGGGGAATGCATCCCGAGGAGGTATCTCTGTTCATTAGAGAAAGCGCTGTGTGCTGGTATTCTGTTGTTATTGTTGACCGGACTGGGAGCCTGGGGATTTTCATGAATGCGTTGATTGACGAGGTGTCTCTGTTTGCAGTATGGCCGTGGTGTCCCTGGTTACCCAGGAGAGGCAGGGTACAACTCAGAGGGTAGATACCAGGGACCGGATGGCCCATACGGCGCAGATAGTGGTTACAACCCAGACGGTCAATACCTTGATGGCAGATATCAAACCGGGCAAGATGGCAGCCAGTACCCCGGACAAGATGGCAGCCAGTATCTCGGACAGGATGGCCAGTATCCCGGGCAGGATGCCCAGTACCCCGGGCAGGATGGCGGGCAGTACGGAAATTACCCCGGGCAGGACGGCGCACAGTACCCCGGCCAGGACGGAGGACGGTACAGTGATGGCAGATACGGTGACCCGCAGTACGCCGGCCACGGAGGCGAGTATCCTGGCCAAGATGCTAGATACAGGAGTGGAGAGGCCGGCTACCCGACTGGCAACGGACAGTATGGAGACGATGAGGTGAGTGATGACAACCTGGAAGGGGGAGGCTTACCTTTTTCGTTACTGTACTTCGAGCCGAAGGGGCAGTTCAACTCGACTCCAAACACTGCGACTGACCATTTGGGATGGCCGCTGTATGGCCTCATGTTGGGGGCGACGTTTTATCCCAGGAAAAATGACCTTGTGTACTGGCAGGCTCAGTGAACAGTCCGTATACCGATTTAGAGTGGAATCTGCAATTAATCATCAGCGATAGCCACAAATAACTGTTTAGTTGCGGTTTGCAGTATTTCGGTGGGAATCGCATACCGATAGATTCGCAGAACTCCGCGGCTACTGCTGCGTATTATAACTCTCCAGTGAGTGTGACGGCGGATACTCTGCAAGGGGCTCTTCATATCACGCTTAGTGGTGTTTGGGTGACGGTCTGGTGGTTCCCCCTGCGATGGAGGCTGTGCTGGTGGCGCCCCCTATGAAGGAGTATATGCTGGTGGCACTCCCTGTGATGGTGGCCGTGCTGACAGCGCCCCCTACAAAGGAGTATGGGCTGGTGACACCCCTGTGATGGAGGTCGCGCTGGCGGCGCCCCCTATGAAGGAGTATGTGCTGGTGGCGCCCCTGTGACGAAGGCTGTGCTGGTGGTGCCCCCTGTGAGGGAGCCTGTGCTGGTGGCGCCCCCTGTGAAGGAGGTTGTGCTGGTGGTTCTGTTTGTGTTTACTGGTGGCTCACCCTGTGTTTACCTGTGGCATGCTCTGTATGTGCTGGTCGCTTTTAATTTGACTTCCATTTAAACTCCACATTATTAATCCCTGTGCGGGGTCATGGAGTTTGCTCCCTGATTAACAGGCAGACTTTGTTGGAGCTCAGGAGCGAATTAAGGTCGAATGCCCTCCCTGTCATCACCATTGACTTTTCTGAGATTTGAACCCATGACTCACTGCAAATCATGTGTTCTAATCACTAAGCCACAGCGCTCCCCGCTCGCTCTCCGTACAATTCCTTTTTTAAATACTACTCTGGCACTTGGCCATCCTCTGTAACGGACCTCCTAACTAAGCCTGAGGTTTTGTGGAGCGTTAGGAGCTAGGAAAAATGTAAGGAGCTTATATTCACAATGGGGCCCACCATGACCTGGATTTGAACTCAGGTTGTCACGGTTGTCAGCCCAGCACTTTTACCACCGAGCTTTCCCCTGAAGGCGATTTAACTCTTCTGTTTTAGTATAACTCTGGGCAGGATGGGGCTGGTTATTCCGGCCGTGATGGCCAGTCATCACAGCGCCCTGATTCACAGCAGCCGATTCCCGCTGGAAAGTACACGTCACTGGGATACGCAGCCAAACCATGGAAGGTGAGTAACTCCGTTATCACGCCCTCGCTAGTTATCACTCTCTCACTGTCACATGCTGTCACTGTGCCCTCACTGTCACACACTGTTATCATGCCCTCACTGTCACATGCTGTCATCATGCCCTCACTGTCACATGCTGTCATCATGCCCTCACTGTCACACTGTCATCATGCCCTCACTGTCACACGCTGTCACTGTGTCCCTATTGTCACATACTGTGACACACTGTCACACCCTGTCATACACTGTCATACACTGTCACACCCTGTCATTGTACCCTCACTATCACACCCTGTCACATGCTGTCACGTACTCTTACTGTCACACACTGTCATCAAGGCCTCTCTGTCACATGCTGTCACTGTGCCCTCATTGTCACACAATGTCACATGCTGTCACCATGCCCTCACTGTCCCACGCCATCATGGCTGGCGCTGTTGCTCTTGAATTTCATCATTTTCACACAGGCCCTTGTCTGTCTCTCTGAGCGCGAGGCTTTTACCTGTTGATATTATTTTACCCGGTCCGTCAAGTGTTGGCTATTAATGAATTGCAGTGGAAGCCCGGTATTCAGCTCTGTGTTTGTGTTTCTCAGGGTTCTCTGGGCGCGGGATCCCTTCCCCCCAGCCATGATGACTGGAGTCAGGAGGATATAGAGAGGCATCGTCGTACTGCTGCCGGTGATGATATGGAGGGATACGATCAGTACGGAAATCCACTGCATGGACGAAGCTACAGCAGCCAAGGGGGAGACGGGGCAGAGGTGAGTAATAACCCAGTAATGCGACAATAACAACAACCGTGCGATAGCTACAGCAGGAAACAACAACAACCAGGATAGCTACATCAGGAAACAACAACTGCACGATAGATACAACAGAAAACAACAACTACCGCGTGATAGGTACAACAGAAAAGAACAACAACCAGGGCAGCTACAACAGGAAAGAACAATAACCGCGCGGTAGCTACAACAGGAATCAACAACAACCATGACAGGGAAGAACAACCATGACAGGAAACAGCAATCACAGCAGTTACAACATCCGTACCGGCAACAACAATAACAACACCAAACACAATCTTATCTCTCACAATTTAATGTTCAGTGAACATACGCGGATACTACACAGTCACCTGCATCAGTACGCGGATTACTCATAAATCCCACATATTGGGAGTGTACCAGCAGCTGTTCTCTACCATGCCGCAGCTGTTAGCAGCCTTGTACCGCGCCACAAATACTAACAGGCCTGCATCGCACCACAAATACTAATAGCCCTGCACTGCGCCACAAATACCAACAGCCCTGCATCGCACCACAAATACTATCTGCCCTGCACTGGGCCACAAATACTACTAGCCCTGCACCTCGCCACAAATACTAACAACCCTGCACAGTGCCACAAATACTGGCAGCCCTCCACCGCGCCACAAATACTAACAGCCCTGCACCTCGCCACAAATACTATCAGCCCTGCACTGCCCTACAAATACCAACAGCCCTGCGCCACGAATACCAACAGCCCTGCGCCACACCCTAAATACCAACAGCCCTGCACCGCGCAACAAATACTAACAGCCCTGCACCGCGCCAATACGTATTATACTATTCCGGTCTACCGGAGGAATGAATAGTGCTGATCGCACAGCTGATTATAGCAATGACATCATGGCCTATTTAGCTTAGAACAGCTCCTGTCATATCCTCTCACATTATACTCTGGTTATGCTGTGTTCGAGACGCTAGGCAGGCTGAAGCGGTGTATACTCGTGACCTTACCTCGCAAACCATTTCTCTGAGGTGAGCTCTCTTTCTCCGTAAGGTACAGTTGCGGTCTCACCGATTTAATGACGCCGTCGCCACGGTGGTAATATATGCGTGTTATTTCCCCCACCACCCCTGATAGGAGATGAGTGAGAACCCGCAAGCACTTGTCATCAATCCTTGCGCGTGTGACAGCGGCATGAATCCCAGTGACATGCCTGACCGCTGCTATGAGTATTCGCTTCATCACCGCGTTGATTGATGGAGGAATAACGCCCCGGTTACGCTCCATCGATTCCATCATTAGTCGTTCGCTCGAGCATTCGATCAGGAAATTACCATCATAACGGACGCTCACGCTTGGGGCAGGCTGGATAACCGTCCGTAATCATGGGACTCGGTGGAATATTTTCGCGAAAGAAGAATAAAGAGGAATCGGCTAAACAGCGAGAGAAAGGCGAGCGGAGTAAACGCGACAAAGCTCTGGAGAAGGAAGCAAAACGCGCGGAAAAACACAATCAAAAGGAAAGTAAACGACACGCCAAGGAGCTGAGCAAACGTCTATCGGCTCTGCAGACGGCAGAGGTGGAGCCTAAACAGCCGACGAATAATCAGACGGTGACCTGTCTTCAGTCAGCGAGAAGTACTGGCGGGAGCGGTGTTAATAGTAACAGTAAAAACATAGACTCTGTCGAGAGATTACATTCTAGTGGAAGTCTTACTGAGGAGGTATGAGTGAAAGTAATCCCTAACTACGGCGTCTGCCTGCGTCTGCTGCTGGCCGCATCTGCCGCTGGCTGTTTTTCATACGTCTGCTGGCTTTTCATACGTCTGCTTGGTCTTGTGTTTGCAGATCTGGTGGACCCGTTGTCCTTCTGCTAATACTGTCTGCTGTTCATTCTCTCCCCGCGTGTAGCCCCTTATAGCGAGCAGATTTTAGTTATTTTTATTTTAATGATTACAGGATGAGTTTCCGGCACCGCCTCCCGCCAGCGATATGCTCAACATGGCGTTCGCTCCCGAGCGAGTTCAGAGTGAGATTCCTAAAGCTCCAAAGAATTTCGAGCCGACACACATCGCAGTAAGTTACCGGCTCATGTCCTCAGCTTCTGGTCAGGTTGAGAAATCAGATACTCCTTGCTGCCATCAGAACTCCTCCTTGCCGCAGGGTTGATGCTGACTACCACTCCGGCAGCGAGAGCGGCTCGGCGAATCGAACCCTGAGAATATCAGTCCCACACCTAACTAATACTGCACCACTGCTCACTGTGAGTAGCTGAGTGCCGCCTGTCGCCAGCCTGTAATTGGCACCCGCCAACTGCTTCGCATAACTGTAATATTGCGCAGTGCTCTCATAGGTAGTTGGATGAAAACATGCCATCAAGTGGCCAAAATAATGATTCAATGTTATATAACGGGTGATCTGTATTATGACCAAATCAATTTTCATGTCTCCCCGCCCTTACAGAAATGTAGAAAGGTATGTTTCACGTAATTTACTGTTTGCCCACCTGTATGCAAGCATGTCTTAGCGAATGCAATGTATTAATAGGCTCTCTGCGGCCTGTCCACGGCCTCTACGCCTCCTGTCCATCATGGCTGACACACTCTAACTGAAATATAAAATGATGGTAGATGATAAAGGTGCTTACGTGCTACTGGCCCCCGCCGTTACCAACCTGTCCGTTACTGATCTTTGCCATTACCAACCCGGCTGTGACTAGCACGGCTGTTACTGGCCCCCGCCGTTACCAACCTGTCCGTTACTGACTTTTGCGGTTGCCAACCCGGCTGTGACTAGCACGGCTGTTTCTGGCCCAGCCGTTGTTGACTCGACCGTTAGTGACTGGGCTGTAAAGGACCTGGCTGTTATTGGTTATATTACTGATATTATGCTGATAGTATGCGTCGCCTGTTTCGCAATATCAAGGGTCGTACTATTTACCTCACCTGCGGCTGAAAACCTCTAAAAAAGATTGGCATGTTTTGCTCTTCCGCCTGTTGATGAAGCTTGTATGCATGGTATAATCCACTGTTTACTAACATGGGATTGAACATGCCCAATCGCCCAGGCCGTATTTCAGCCTTGTGTTTCAGCCTTGTGTTTCAGCCTTGTGTTGTAGCCACGCGTATCATGTACCGAGTGCCGGATTCGTGGATGTTACAATTTATAGAAGTCACGAACAGGTGTAAACTTCCAATCTCCATGCTCAAACTAGAGACTCAATACCATCTACACTAGAGACTCTGTCCATACTACCTACACTAAAGACTCTGTGTCCATACCACCTACACTAGAGACTCTGTGTCCATACTGCCTACACTAGAGACTCTGTGTCCATACCACCTACACTAGAGACTCTGTGTTCATACCGCCTACATTAGAGACTCTGTGTCCATACCGCCTACACTAGAGACTCCGTGTCCATACCGCCTAAACTAGAGACTCTGTGTCCATACCGCATACACTAGGGACTCTGTGTCCATACCATCTGGTCGGCGTGAATCGATTAAATTCACGACCGTGTGGTTCATGCACTGCATGTAAATCCTCTCTGCTCACGGGCTGTGCTGCACGCCTGTATTATTAGCCATGTGTATGATGGGTAGTGCCGTTTTACTAGGAGGTGGACACTCAGCCCAACATACCAAAGCCGATGCCTCCCCAGATGCAGGAGAACTTGGTGTTCAGCGCCGAGAGAGCCCAACAGTTTCGAACTGTCGACACGCACGCTGTACAGGTCGCTAAGACTGAACACAACTCATTCCGAGATCTCATCTGGGATCTTATCTACAGCAAAGAGATCACAGATGAACTGGAGAAAGCCAGGTAGGACTGCCTCTCCCATCCTCCTCTTCTGTTGCTCCCCTTCCCTCCTCTTCTGTTGCTCCCCTCTCCCCCTCTTTCCCCATCTTTTCCCCTCTCTTCCCCTCTCCCCCTCTTTCCCTCTCTTTCCCCCTCTTTCCCCCTCTTTTTCCCTCTTTTACCCTCCCTCCTCTCCCCTCATTTTGCCTCCTCTTCTGTGCCTCCCCTCCTCCCCTTTTCCCTCTCCCCTCCCACCCTTTCCCTTCCCCTACCATTGACTGCCCCTATCACCTCTCACCTAGTGACTGGGTGACAATAACTGCGGGGACTGACGCATTATTACGCTATAACAGAAGTTACCCTGTAATAGTACGGTGTTGCGCTAACACTGGTGAGTTAGGCGATGTGTCACTTTGTGTCACAATTTTCAGGTGATGTCGCATTCATTTGCAGCCTTCAATCCGTCTATAAAAACAAACCAGAACCTTGACTCGGGGCTGAACATGCGATTGACCTATTCATTCATCATTGGACTCTGGCGTGTGGCCCTCTCTCCCTATTACACACCCAGAGACTCTCTCCCCATTACACTTGGAGGAAATCTAGTAGCTGCTATGGACCTTCTTTCTCCATATCTAACTATTTTTAGGCGTTTCCGAACATCGTAGCATTCGTTGCGCGTTGCCCTGCCGTAAATCCAACGCACCCTACTGTTCGAACATACCCGTTGGAGTTTTTGGCCCGATCGGACAAGTCGCCCGAACTCTTTAGGATGAACAAAAAATTATGGTGACTCACTGTCACGGTTGTTCGGACTGACTAACGCGTTGGACTTTCATGTTTGTATTTTTTGCCAACCCGATGTTTCGCTATCGCATGATTCCAATCTATTTGCCACCGGGCCACCCAAAATAACATAGTGCCCTCTTTTACCCAACACGTTAGGGCTAAGTTATCTTGTCTGAAAACGCCTAAATTGTGTATAAGATTTTATAAAAATTTACTACGCTGCCCCTCCTCGAATCAGGACTGTGTACACTATGTTACTACGGCTACAGTCCCGCGATTATGCTTCTCCACGTACCATGAGCAGCTGCTCTTTCTTGTCTCCCCAGTCTTTTCATCTCTAGTGTTTCCCCAGGAGTGTATCATTAGGAGACATTTGGCCTGCTTTATTCAGCTGGTAACAGATTTGCATATAGAGAGCACTGCGTCCTTGTTACAGAGTTATCTTCCTGTGGCTGTGTACTAAAGATCTCGGCTCTATGCAGTTCAGGAATGTACAGGCGGGCAGCCCCGAGGAGATTCTGCTCAACGTGAAGCAGGGTAAGGCGACATATGCTCAGATATACGAGACTCTGTGTGGCTACGCCGGACTGCACTGCCGTGTCATCAGAGGATACGCCAAGGGTGTGGACTACAAACCCGGTGAGTATCGCTGTAACGGATGCTAGGAGCAGATGAGGAGCGGGTAGGGGAAAGGGAGGAGCGGGAAGGGTGAGAAGCGTGGACCAGGGAGAGGAGCGGGGGAGGGAGGGGAAAGGGAGGAATGGGGAGGGGAGAGGGAGAGGGAGGAGTGGGGACGGAGAGGAGCGGGGAGGGAGAGGAGCGGGGACGGGAGAGAGAGGTGCAGAGTGTATGGGGAGGGGACCTTTGAATGGATTGGAAGGGGAGAGGGAGCGGAATTTAGGCATCTACTAAAGGACACTACCAGAGCGTTGCTTATTATATTACTTTGATACAATTTTGCTACTCAGTGAACTGTAGTATGATTTGGTTCGTTGTCAAGGCTATACACGAGATACAAACAAGCTATTATAATCCTACTCCAGTTGTTATGAACAGGCAGTATAGCTTCCTGCCGCACGCTAGTACCTCGATATTTTCTGTTCTGGTCACGGTTTCTGCCCTTTATTTTTTGGCTCATTTGTCATGACCAGTTCATGTAACTGATTCCTCCCTGATGACTCCCCCCACAGTCCCACACTCACTCGCTTTGGCTGTGCCCGTATCATGGTTCAATAGTCAGCTCTCCTCTATTGAACCGGTATATCAGGAGTGGCTGTGTCACAACTGATAGGTCATATACTCTGAGCCACCATCACGTGGTCTGTGTGTGTTACAGCAGGGTAATTCCATGCCGGTAGCCCCAGACACTCATCGTGTCACTTTCCTGTGTCTGTGACTATATAGTGTCACAGCGGTGACTTTGTAGTATCACAGCTGTCACAGGTGACTGTGTAGTGTCACAACTGGCATAGGTGACTGTGTAGTGTCGCAGATGTCACAGGTGACAGTGTAATGTCACACCTGTCAGATACATGTGACTGTGCAGTGTTACAGCTGTCACAGGTGACTGTAGTGTCACAGCTGTCATATGTGACAATGTAAGGTCACAACCATCACATATGACTATGTAATGTCACAGCTGTCACGTGTGGCTATGTAGTGTCACAGCTGTCACATGTGACTATGTAATGTCACAGCTGTCATATGCGACTTTGTAATTCTTGACGCAGGTATGAAGTTCCGCGGGACTCAAGCCTTCCACGCCTGGAACTCTGTCCTCATATACGGAGAATGGAGACTGATAGACTGCCACTGGGCGAGTCGACGGATGTTTGGCAAGAAAGGAACGGAACACATCAGGTAGTGACCTACCCCTGCCCCACCCCATAGAGTTATCCAGTTTTATTTCAGCCATTGTCGGTCCATGGTTGAACTTCAGCCTTCCTCCTCCTTGTCCACAGTTTGTGTGGTGCCAATTAGGAGGGATTGAGCCATTATACTGCCACATTGGGTCAGGGCGGGTTGGAAGAATGTGATCAGCCAGAGAAAAATCCCTGGAATTACTCCGCCACGGGTATATAATTAGATTTCATTAGATTCTAGTGACAACTGTCCACAAAGGTGACAGCATTCAGCTGGCACTGAGCCCGGGTGCCAGTCATACAGGTATTCTCCTTTAAGCTATATATAGTGCTACCAGTGGTTTAGGAGTTCAGAATAACTAGGGTAAACAGAACTTAAGTAGTAATCACTAAATTCGGTAATAGAACTGTGATTATCTGCCCCTCTCCATTTGTGTTCCTTCCCATAACCTTGCCGGGTTATAAAGGTAGCTATACTGTGAATTGTATGTTATAAACAGGTATGTATCTGTGCCTTAACTATACAATGTAATCCTGTAAAGTATCACAGCTATTATAGCGCTGCATGTGTGCGTACTACCACAATATACCTATTGTGTATGCTTAATATATAGCTGTGTATTATATATAGCTGTATATGTGTATTGTAGATACGAGTTGGATGACTATTATTTCTGCGTCGACCCTCGTCAGCTTATCTACACCCACTTTCCGCAGGACGCCCAGTGGCAGCTCATTGATAACATGTACACCATAGAAGAGTTTGAGGATCTGCCTCTCGTTAAGAGTCTCTTCTTCAGATACTGTCTGCAGCTGGAGACTCATACACACGCCGTCATCCCAGCTAATGAACAGTTCGCACTGACGGTCAGTCTCTCTCCCTTCCCTCCTCCTCTCCTTCCTCCTTCGACCCCGTCCTACCCTCTCTTCCCTCCTCCTTCCTTCTCCCCCCTCCCCCTCCCCCTCCTACCCCCTCCCTCCTACCCCCTCCTTCCTCCTACTCCCTCCCTCCCCCTCCTACTCCCTCTCTCCCCCTCCTACTCCC
>Ga0224501_10002040_pt1 | contig 15758 bp, 14 predicted proteins | sample SF_Oct11_sed_USG_4_FD_169105 | JGI IMG/M metagenome (GOLD analysis project Ga0224501, IMG submission 169105) | Sediment microbial communities from San Francisco Bay, California, United States - SF_Oct11_sed_USGS_8_1 | ecosystem: Environmental > Aquatic > Marine > Sediment | place: USA... | reverse complement strand
TTTACCGGTTCAATAGAAATGAGAATACCTAGTTGTTCATACCAGAGCCCTAAAGGGCTCTGGTTCATACCACCCTCGATGTCATTGTATGCTGGTTATCTGAGTTTCCGGATGAGGCAGCTCCCACCATAGAAGTAGAAGGGTGCCGTAGTCCGTAGTAGCCTACCCTCCTACTTCTACGGCCCTAAAATCTCAGTGTCTAGCTATAAAGCAAAACGGCCTGACTCCATAATTTCATAGAATTGCCATATATCTGGGATGGCTATAAAAACCAACCATACCTACTCAAGGACTCAGCTACAGACCACGCAATGGAGTTCAATATAAATGCCTTGTCTTTACCCTACGCTACGCATTCAATGCTGTTCAGAAGAATTATCAGTCCATGGTTGTCAGAATTGGGTACGTGTACAGCATTGCCCATGTAGTTTGAAAGTCCCTGCGTCACTTTCAATGGCCAACGCTCTATATAAATACTGGTTGGCATGCATTCTTAATTTTTAGTACTGCTCAGCAGCGTGTTGCATACTGTGCCTCACTGCCTCTGCAGACTGGCAGCTAAAATTTTACATCTGGTGCTGCGATATGTATACATACCGCAGAACCGGATAGTTGGATAGAAACATTATTTCTGTCAATGAGTCCGTCCATCAGCAGGAACTGTACTTGTGTTAAATACGAAATTTAACCTAGCTGCATTGTCCTCCTTGTAAGTCCCATGCACTGCTGTAATTTGCTCTATGGATACAACTGCATGCGCGATGCATGTTTGGTAAGTCATGTCTGATGCAAAAAGAACTGATACTTTCAAGGTATGAGGTAAACCAGGGGACAGTAAGATTGTCAGGCAACAAACTATAGCGCTATAATTGTAAAAAATGTCTAAAATGTGCTTAAAATGCTGTAAATCACCAGAGGAGTTGTGAGATAAAAACTGTGCAGGAAAAACTTCCTATCAATTATTCATTATGACCTACATTAATTTGCCAGTTGGTTTATGCGAACTGATGGGCGGGGGTTACTTACTAGGCATAAATGTGTGTGACTCTGTCACTTACAGGTCGATCATGTGTAACATAGACCAGGAGGGTCATTCTTATCCACCGATATGAACACCATAATCTTCAATCTGCGATATATTTGGAGTAGTACCATATGGGTGGCACTATTTACAGTTTATTCTCTGTATTCTGTAGCTATAGTCCTGGTTCGACAGAAAGCCGTCGGGATCCCCTACGTCCACTGCTTCTGCGTCCACTGTGTGTTCTCGGTTCCTCCATTGTCTCCAGTCTCCTGTCTGCTCTGTGCTTCTTTAGCGCCGCTGCCAGTGCACCCACCAATTTACTGCTGCTCACTGCTGTCTTGTTTGACTCTATGATTGTATTGAGCGCACCCTTTCGACTGACGGTGTGAGTGTGTGGGGTTATGCCACTTGCTTCTAAACCTTTTTTACTAAGAGTAGTCCATTTGGCGCGAATAACACGAGCCTGAGGCTTAGAGAGATCGTGGAGCTTCACTGCAATGGAAAATGGTTACCGCATGACCTCAAGAAGATGGGCACCAAGATTAACCCCATACATTCCCAGTGCACTCCAGTTAAATAATAGTAATAAATCTATTGCATCAATTTAGGAAATCATAAAATAGAATATTTAGTGACTTCATGTTTCTGGTGGATTATTTTGAATCCAGATGGCAGATTTAATTTGTTCCTCGAATCAGAAATCTGTCTAACTCAATCGCCATCCATGATTCCTATGACTACAGATGCAAAGGTATTCCAGATTTTTTTGCATACTGACTTGAGGATTCATGTGCCACAAATGGAGAAGTCAATGCAAAATTTCATTTATTATGCCCCTCATCAAAAGTATGCCTCGTCAATCAAGACCTATATGACTATATGGAAATGATAGTTCGCCAATCGAATTGCAGTTTGGAGTGCACACCAAGCATATTGTTGGGGGGATATTCAAAGGTCTTTCAACTATTCTGTCCTTTGTTCTCGGAAACTATTTAAGAATTCATGTATATTTGTGACTATGTAAAGGAAACTTACAGGCTAGGTCTGGCTTCTGCTTACTGAGGTCGTTCAGAAGAGAGATATACTGTGGATTAGGCTGTGTATCATCTGCAAGACATTATAGATAAAATCGGAATATGTATTCAGTCCATAAGTCATTGAGTTTCTTTTTATTTGAAAGGTCATTCGTCCAGCTGGAGTACAGCATAAACATGGAATCCTTGCTGATAAAAAAGGAGCTGCTTTTAATAGCAACATCCTGGTCTGAATTGAGGATTCTCTAACCAAGATCACTAAGTGATGTACACCAGAATAATATATGCAATACTATATAGGTGAAATGTCCATGGAGTAATTTGACCACCACAGACAATGCCGGAATGTTTTGTTGGCATTACTCTAGAGAAATTAAATACTTGTAGTACACACAGGCATGTAACCTTACTCAGGGACCTCACACAGGGATGAAGGCCATAGAAGAATAGGAGTACCCATAGACATGTAATCTTATAATATGTCTATGGGTATACACTCATAAACCGCATGTTCATGCCTTACCCTCGATGACATTCACCAACACATAAACTTCTCTTTCCTTTAGGTAGTTGCTAGCGTAGTCAGAGCCATTTTCAGGTAGATTTTGCAGGTCTCCAAATCTCCAGCTGATTAAATCCAGCATATCTATACATATAATTATACATGTAACCAATGTGGGACACAGTAAAATCTTCTCTATGACAATTTAATCTGGTGGGTTAATTCCAATTAAATTTAACCCGGAGACTCAAATATTTTTCCTTGTTGGAACTCGGCGTTTTAACATTTGTCGTTTCAACATTCTTGCAGAAAAGCAAGTGTTTTAGTTTTATATTGCTTCTGTTCAGATACAGTCCCATATTGGGATTATCGAAAGGGCCAGATTTTCTCATCCATGTTATTGATAAAGATAGATATGCCTCATGATCAGTTGGTGCTGAGTTCGCGTCCTGGTTTCGATCAATCCCAACCTTCCTCTGTGATTTCACTCTCTACAAATTTCATCTTAACAGATTGTGCAAATTTCTGCCAGACACCTGCTACATGGCTAGGACACTGAGAGGAAAGGCAAGAAACCATGCACATTCATAAAGTATTATCCTATTAAGTTTGAATCAATATTGAAATAGTCCTTTGTACTCCAATGCATGGTGCTGCCCTCCCCCCATACAGCATACAAGTAAAATATGATGACGTTATAGCACTCTGATGACACTCCTGTGTCTTTAACTTCAACTCCCATTGACCATTAGCTAACATGTTTCATGTCATATCTTACTGGTAGAGACTTACCAAACTTACCAGCATTTGGGTATCCACATTTTTTCTTCATGAACTGTATCAGGATGTTGCATTGACAGTGGGAATTGAACACAGTTTGCTTATTCTCTGAAATAGTAACAAATTGAGACTCCAGTGATACCATTCACTTTTGTGAAATGTTTGACGAGAAAGACAGGAAAGATGCTTGGTCTTTCCTGTAAGATAGGATGATTGCATTGTATGCAACTATCTGTTTCTTTTTTACAAAATTGACAACCAAACAAAACATAGAGATATCATGGATCCAGTTTGCCTTAGAAGTACACAAGATAAAAAACCACAGCATCCTAGTATTTGTACTGTATTTACACTAGTAATACAGACCCCCATATCTGACTTTAATAAGTCCAGTGCTGGTGCATGGATTGCTTGGTGTGAAATCTTCTCTTGTTAACTCTTCCTCATCATCAGTAACCATATTTCTTACTAGCCGTCTGGCCTGATACCATACAAGAGACAAATGACAGTTGCTAACAAGTAACAACAAATGTATTCATTGACATTTCTTGAGTGGGTATATAGATGACCTATCACTGATAAGGCCAGGTCAAGTATAGTAACTGTCATAAGCATGCACTCCACAAGACGATTGGGGGGGGGGTGAAATCTTTTCCGATGAATATGCATAAGTACATGCATGCATTCCCACAAACAAATGCCCGCGGATGAGTTCAGTTCACACACAATGTGATAAGTTCTAGCGAAATTCAACGCATATCAATTTTTTCCGTGGGCTATTGTATGTTTTTCCCATGACCGTCATGGTTGTCTGGAGGCCCGTGGGCTAAAGAAGCTGTCTTGGCGATTTGCTTCACCATTCCTGTGTCCTTACAGTGAGATTGGAACAGCTTGGCAGCGCCCATCTGATCTCATTTTAGTCTTGGATCTGTATAGGCATTGCTATTTACAATCGCGAATCTCTCGCAAATGAATGATTCCAAGAACTGCCAATCAAAGAGAAGCTTTGCCCTCACACACAAAGTCACCCAGTGCCTTACCTGTTGACTCATGTTGTATTTATAAAGCTATGATGTTTGATAAGGTGGCTTTGTGTTATAGATCAATCATGTGAGAGGCAATTACAGGGCATTAATAAATAACTGACAAGAATTAAGACCAGGTAATGGCAGTGTGACCTCGTAAGTCATCCAACCTTAGGTAATAATCAATGTAGAAAAAGTCTCTAATATCTGATATACATGTTTTATATAGGATTGTACTTGTTTCATGATTGATTATATGTGTGTAGTGTATACACGCCTGTACACACTACAACACAGCTGAATGGTCCCGGCCTCAAACTCTGCTCCTGAATACTGACCAGTCTAAGCTGAGAGAACCTTTGTTCTTAATTCACACGGCGTTTTCCCTATGTTCTTCATTCTATGTCATATTATCACTACATGCCACGAACTGCTTCCTGAGAATGGTGTAATAAGCGAAGATGACTGAAGCCCTCAGATAATATAATATTCTTGTGTTTTACAAGGATATTGTAACGACTAATGGTCTTTTCTCGTGAGGGTCTATGGTGTGCCCCACAAAAGAGGTTACTCCATGGAGTGGGCCTGCCTCCTGCAATCTGAATTTGATGACCAGCATGGATAAGTTTATACATATAATATAGTACCTATACGCCTATACAGCACAATGACAACATCAAGAAAAGGAAAGCGGATATATGTTAACTTACAGATATTATGTTTGAGATGCTATGTGCCATCATAGAGAGTCGTTTAACAGTGTCTATATATGAATCTATTGAGTAAAAGACTGTGACCTGAGGGACTGATTGAACCTATTTGAATGCATGTGAGAAGTGAAAATACATGGAAGTAGACATTGGAAGGTGTTTGCTGATACTTCAATTATCAAAACACTCAATTGCGTTTGGTGTAACACTTGTTGGTATTACATAATGTTTTTATTGTAATTAATGAGAGTGGTATAAAACCAGTGGATCAAATACAATGAAGAATTATTCTAGTTGCCAAAATTATGTTGTAGAAATATTGCTTAAAACGCATATTTTTAAGTCAAATATTTTCTCGGAACAGATGGTAATAAGACAGGAAGAATGATTTTTCAATTAGTTTCAATATTGTCTGTCCCCCAAAGTCATGGGTTGACGGACGGACAGATATCCACTTGGATAACCGTGTGTGTAAATGCAATCTTATTTTTCCAATGGGGAACGCGGATGCAAGCAGAATGTCTCCTAATGGCCCAAAATGGAAAACATCGAGGTGAGACTTAGTTGTTCAACTAGATGCAAAAAGAAGGCTGTGGACTTTCTATTTAGAGTATGACTTCAGCACTGTGACCGCTGGATAGCTGAGTGAATAGGCAACCCGTTAAAATAAAAAATACATGTCAAAGGAACCTAAGTCTCCTACGTCTATAACAATTCAACAGCGACCTACCTGCTTGCATTCTCCAGACTCCGTGAGTGCACAGAAGTGTGCTAGGTTTTATCATCCTGTGAGTAGCGATTGAGCCATAGAACCAAAAATTGGTTTATTCCAGGATATTCAGTTATAATATATTAGGATTTTATTTATTATCGCCCGAGGCCTAGTCTAAGAACGGTCAGGTGTGGCTTGCTATACATTTGTTTGTCTCACGATTTGTATTAAACAAAACTGTGCGTATAAATGCCCTTACATACTTTACAGGATCATTGGCAGTCTGTGGTAAATAGAAACACTTGGATTAAACCTATGGTATAGACTGGGATCTGACCTATTGGCAAGGTTATTAGCCAGGCTCAAGCGAAGCAGTACACTGCTTTGCCCGTCCCACTACCAGGTCGCCAGGATAATCTCAATTATAACCAATTAATAGAGTTGTGTACTCTTCGACAATAACAAGGTCGTAGTTTCCGCTCTACCACTTATGTCTCGAAGCAGGCTCGCCGCGGAGTTCGACTGTCCAATTATAACGCGAGATCTGAATTACCGGTAAAAGGTCCGACCAATAGATGGCCACCACTGTTACCTCAGTGCAGGCAGGCAATTACGTCTTCTAGGGTCTATCTCTATGCCTCTGTTGCGGGTTGTTTAATGTTTGGCTCCTGATCTAGCTCCGTTATGGTTTGAGCGGCCAGTCAGTCAACCAACTCCACAGGAAGCTCGCTCGCTGGCTTGATGCTCGACAAGTCTACCCCTTCGCTAGGATTTAATTCTACCCAGCCATCAAACCTGATAGTGATACGGCGATAGCCGGGCGATAGCGATTGGAATTGGATATCTATCGATTCTATCTCTTCTCGACTCTAGCAGTAGCAGTTGTTTCACTGTCAGTTCAGTCACTCAGACTCCCCGGTCAGTGAATGTGTGTGACTGTGAGTCACTCCCCCATCATCGTCACTCGTCAGCTCTCATAAACTGTGCGCACTGCGCAGAGTAAGCGCCAAACCCAAAGTAAGTTACTTACTTACTACTCTACTTACTTAGCAGTTAGTGACTAAGTTACTCTAGTCTAAGTTCTAAGTTAAATTTACAATTACGAATTAGTGAATTACACATGTCAAAATTGTCACATATACTACTACTAGTTTGAAGTTTCAGATTGAAGAAGTGGTTTATTATTGTATACATTACTTACTATTATTAGGGCTTTAGGCTTAGCTCTACTACAAATTTTACATTTGAATTGATTTTCGATGTTTGTTCATTGTTCTGTCTCGGACTCGAAGTTAGATTTGAGAAATAACCACTGCAATAAAATGGGACAAACTAACTCTTACTCTGGCAGATGAAATGATCATCAGGATGCTACTACTACTACTACTACTACTACTACTACTACTACTACTACTATTCTTATCACTCCACTGCTAGCCAGTTAAAATCGTATGATATGTTAAATTGGCCCACTCGAGCTAGTCCTCTCGATCAACTTGTCTTGTGCTCAACAGTGGGAGCACCCTGTCAAGGGCAGGGCTACCGCTCATGATTTTCTGAGCATGACCTATACGCTGTCGCCCCTGAGATATTAGGAGATCATAAGTTTTGAATTGGTTATTTTTACTGAGTTTAGTTCAAATCTAACCACAAAATATTCTGACTTCTTCGCCAACGGACTTCTGCGAGAGGGCAAATCACCAAATCTACAGTCTAACATTGTGTACAATTTTAGAAGTATCACCTTCAAACTGGTAGGCTACATATTTGAAAGCAAAATTATAATGGTTGAAATGCTGACAGATGAAATATTAGTGATTTAGAATAAATGAACTTCGCACTCATCAGAAGTACTTCTACGCTCCACTGACCATTCTTTTATTTCAGATCCAGCAATGGAGCTTCTTGCCAGCTCTAATAGCACCGTGCCTGTGCCAAAGCCACCGGGTGATGCTATTGATAGCCTCTATCCAGCAATTGTGCAGTGCTTTACTATCATACTATTGGGGTATGTCACTGGAAGAGCCGGCTGGATTACTAGCACACACGCTAAAGGCCTCAACACATTCACATCCAAGTTTGCCCTTCCAGCGCTGCTCTTTAAAAGCATGGCCACCCTAAACTGGGACCAGGTAAATGTCAATTAGCTACACTGTGCGAGGAAATCAAAAACTAGATAACAGGCTATGACGGTTAGGTGGTTAAAAAGATAAACTGAATTTATTCGTTTTTATGGTGTGGTAATTATCGTACAACTCTATAAAAAAATACCCACTTTGGCGTTCCCTTTTAACCTTTTGTTTTTGCTCACTTCATCTCATGGGACAGTGCAGACGGGCTGGATTTTCTAGACACAATTTGTATCTATGGGAATAACGGTAGAACAGGGTTTGTAGCTACATTCCTTTGATGCTGATTATTTCCTCATCCCTGAATCCCAAGAAAGGTTGTAATGGCAGTTCCATACTAGGTTTATATGTGATCATTTTTCGGCTAAATACAATGAAAAACTGTGGCCATTGAAAACTGTCTAGCTCTAGCTCTACCATTGATCTAAGTTCATTTTAACTGTTCAGTGATTTAATCAGTCTGAAATTTCACAGTCACCAGCAAACACCTGAGAGTTCCCTACATCCAATTGATGCCGTGTCTACACCTGCTGAGTATCCATATGCGCTCTTTGGCTCTATCACTGACAGAGTGCCTAGTCATCTGATCGCCACATAAAAAGCCTAACACCTTCCCATTCTGCATGTAAAAGGCAGTGTTTGGCATTGTTAGCGCGCGTTGTGGTTGTTACTGCCATGCTTTTAAATCTTCAGGTGGAGTGGCAGTTTTTGGGAGCGATTTTCATCAGCAAGGCGAGCTTGTTCCTTGTCGTCCTGGTGTTTACACTCGTCGTACACAGGCCGGTCAACATTGGACTGGCGGGTCTCGCTGGGATATTTGTTACGCAGAGTAATGATTTCGCTCTCGGTTATCCCATAGGTAAGTTGCTTATGTCACTTCGAGGACTTAGGTAGACTTAAGGTGCTTTTATAGTCACTTTGCGTCTGGGCCGTCTCGGACCGGACGCTTGTTGGATCCAAGCGTCTGAGGTGTTTTTATAGAACTTGCCAAACAGCCCAATCCCAGATCACTTGTGAGGCAATAATTAGTGCCGAAGCTGTGTTTCCGGAAGCTGTAGCTATTTCAATTAAGAAAGTTGTCTTGCTCTTGAATTCTTTCACTGCAAGTTGCCTATATTCTCAGTGCAACTTTGTGTTGTTTTTGAGTGGATAAATCAAACAGATTAATTCTTTCAATGATCCTAGTGCTAAACCAGAAATGCGCAAATGTTGCTAGGTAATTTCTGAGCGAGCAATTTGATTGGTTGATGAGTCGGACGTCCAGGCAGATCAGATGCATTTTGTCTCTGAGAGGCAAACGCTCGGATGTCTAATTCAGAGTGCGGGGCAAACAGACAAGGCTTTTATGGTCACATGGAGGGGGGTTGGGCATCCATTTCGAGTGTCTGATCCGAGGCGGACTGGACGCAGCGTGACTATAAAAGCACCTTTAGAGTTAGATTAGATATACATGCTTTTTCATCTGTTATGGCTTTGCATTTGATGGAGTACTACAGGCGACCAGTATCAATGCTCCATCTCATAGTGAGGCTTGTTTTATTTTAAATTCAGATTAAAATGAGGAGCTCATACCCATAACCGGAGCCCGTCATGTCCGGGATTCGAATCCAAGTTCGTACGGCTGGGTTATCCCCCTCTACCATTTTGTCCATTGGAATAACACAACAACGGTTTTGGCTGTTTTCCCTTGATGACTGATGATTATTTTGCCACACCTAAATTCCCAGAAGGGCTTTACGTATATTCAGTTTTTTTAATACGTCTTCTTCTAGTCCAAGCCATTTATGGTAAAACTCAGCCACAGTTTCTTCAGTATATATACCTGGTGGCACCGATCTCACTGGTGATACTCAATCCTATCGGCTTTATCCTCCTGGAGATTCAAAAAGCCCGTGCTGCAGCTGTCAAAAGGTCAGTCAACTAAACCCACTTCCGGACACATCAATCAGGAAACTAGCCCTCTCATGCTGTTTTCAAACGGCCGTGCTTTTGGCCCGGGCTTTTGGCTGGGCCTAACATTAAAGGCTCCGCACTTCCGCCGAGCCTGGCTGAGTAGCACGGGTCCATTTGAAACCAGCAGTAGCTGCGGCAGCGTTTGACCAGAAAACCACTGAACCCTGCAGTGGTTCAATGTGATCAAATGAGCCGGTTAACATATTCTGATTCAGTCACAGGATTCTAGTCAGCATCTCAGAATTGGTTACACAAGACATCATTGAGTTCTAACCTGAAATTGTTCCACTTTTTAGTGAATAATGGATGATTTTAGAATAGCACCCACCAACGCGTCCGTTTGAGATTTAATTCTGCGTATTGACTAGCTGATCTTGATCTGTAGGAGTCCGTGTCTGCTACTTCTGAAGGTGGTGAAAGAAGTATCATCGAACCCAATCATTGTCATGACAGCTGCCGGAGTTATAGCCAACTTTATATTCAAGCATCATCTGCCGCTCATTATTTTGAACTTGCTCAGCACCCTGGGTAAGTAGGGCAGAGATGATGAGGTGTGGTGCGATCTACTTGAAACATGTCCCACATGTCCGCCTATGTTAGCTTGTAGAGAGACTACTTTGATCTTAATTGTAAAGTGAGTTATTTGCTGACTAATTTCCGACTTGTTCATCGCTTCAGGTCGCTCGTTGGTTTGTGTACGGGGTGGGGGGGGGGGCTTTGGTTGAGACATATTCCAATATGTATTCCCTTATCAGTTACAGTACCATTTCCAGAGTGGCCAAGTCTTCACTAGCTTCGGTCTAATTGGCCATTACTGAAGTGTATGCGTGACTTGATGCTTGATTTTTATATCAACACTTTGTAAAACCAACGCCTTAATTTGTAACCAATCAACTGAAATAGGATTTTGTCTGGTGGCATGTGATGTGTTATCAGGACCTATGCTTTGTAGGCCAAGCTTTCAGCGCCTGTGCCCTCTTCATACTCGGACTCAGTATTGTGGGCAAGTTCAAGAAATCAATGATGCCATTACTGATGGGCAGTGGTCTGCTTATATTCGCTAAACTGTAAGTACTGTAGGACTTATTTCTAATCAGTGTCTATCCCGACACTGTTGCCAAATCAGCAATGTTAGTTCGCCAGCAGTGACCCACGAACTAGGGCAGATCAAAGTGTACATTGACGTGTGATTTCCAGTTGCGGTGGGTGACAAACAGATTTCCCCGATAAATATATCAGTGATTTTGATAATGGTGGGAAGATGCCTGTTACATGTGCAGCAAATTCGACATTATTGCATAAGGGAGTGAATTCTTATCAAAATATCACTAGTTTATGTGGTTTTGACCTATCAGACTATTTCTTGGGAATAACGGGCTTCTATCAGTACAACAGGTTATATGAACCCATTGGTCAATGTGCGATAGTTATCTCTTTGCATAAGCTAATCAATGCAATTTCAGAAACAATGTCTTCGTGGACGTGGACGTGGAATGCGACTGTGATGGACCATATTCATATAAACATGATGGGTTGTCATACGCTGGCACGCGTATGATATGGTACTATGTACTGGTCTAAATATGATAGGGTGTTGCATACTTTTACTGACACGCATATGATGTGGCTCCGCAGTACAGCATACTCAAATGATGTTATGTCACGCGAATTTACATATGATGTGGTGCTATGCGCTGATGCGCATACGATGCCATGAATATATACAAGGATATTATACATGTGAAATGGTGTCATACACTGATGGGCATGTAATATTGCAACGAGCTTACATGATTTATTTGCCATACTCAGGAGTGATTTTGAGTCAGAGTCAGGCACAAACTTGTTATATTGTAGGCTTGTCTTCCCACTGCTGACGATGGAAGTGACTCGAGCGCTAGGTTGCGGCTCGTCCACCAACTCTACTGCAGATTACTCCATGTTTGGTTTTCTGTATGGCACTTTTCCTTCAGCCCCCAGTGTGTTTCTCTACTCCACTCAGTACGGAGTTGGAGAAGATCTGGTGAGCTTGATTCTGTTGCATTTACAAATTTTTCAATCATTTTGTGAACAAGGCTCTGGTTTAATAATAATAAATCAAATAAGCCTATCTTGTTTTTCCGGCAAGCGCAGCTAAACTCTCACTCTAGCTCACGCATATTCGTGGAGCAAGCAATATATACCTGTATGTTTGTTAACTCCGGTACTGGTTTTTCAGATCGCCACTTCACTGGTGTTGGGCACGGTTGCCTCGGCACCACTAATGTTTACTTCTGCCATGATGTTTGGTATGCAAGTTTTCACTATGAATGTGGAGGATGTTTTGTCAAAGACTTCCTTCGATGTGGCTGTGCTAGCTCTAATTTGTACGGTAAGTCTAATCTGACCCGGTACACAGGTTTTTCTCCTACATCGATTCTATTTTCATTAGTTGGGATAGGTTCGGATAGGGATGGGTGTCCAGATATGCCCGTATGTGTTAGTTCTGCGCTGCCTAGCCTATATGTACAGAATTGGTTGGCGTCTTCCTCACACAGCTATTGATGCGGTCTACCTTCTTATCAGATAATCCGGTTAGTTCAGTCGGACGTAAGTAGCGCTTCGAACCCGTGCGATGAGACGCGTACAGATCTGGATTCTGACGCATGACGCGGTGAGCCAGCCTAGTCTGTCCTATATGTATGATCTTCAGTGCCCTGCCTGACTTGTACCAATTGCTAGTCTTCGTTTCAGTTCGCTTGTAACTTGTAGCATGCTGATTGGTCAGAGAAGCGGACGCGATGCGCACCTGGTGATTGGGTCGCTAACTTTTACCCTATCTCCGCATTTTAATATAATTTGCCTTGTAGGTGGCGGTGATATTGTTATTCTGTGTAACACGGCGCGCGCTGCGTATGCCACAGGTTATGGTGCTCATCATAGCGATTCTCCAGGTAATCCTTAATAACTCTACTGTAATACCAACAGTCAGACGTAACCTTCGCACAGTCATCGTGGGGTTGTGTCACTGATGGTATCATCATGATGTAACGGGTCCCTGTGGGCGAAGGAAGGAATGATGGCTCATAGTGGACAGCATACTATGCTTAGAATGAGTGGTTCGGTCCAAATTACCGTAAGTGAACAACTCCTAAAGCCAGTTATTATACTACTTTTGACATTTGTCCGGAGACACAGCTGAAGAATTGTCTGAGATGTTTCAATTTGGTGATTGTGCATTTTGTAGACACTATTGGCTGTGGCAGTCGCATTGGATGAAGCCTTTATAGACAGGGTGAATAAGAGTTCGCCTATTCAGTGGTGGGAGTATATGAAGTTTCTGATGAAGGTCGTAGGGATGCTGGGCGCCTCTACCATGACCACAGTGACAGCTGCCACCATGTATGCTATCAGCTGTCACAGTCTTTGCAGAGCGCTGGTGCTGAGACCCTGGCTTCTTTGTTATGGCCTGGGGTGAGTAGTACAACCCAGATGTTCAGTGTATATGTGGTTGTGAGTCAACTAACCACTTCGTCGACAGTCGGCAATGATCCTCCTGTCGGCCAAAATGGTGGGTATGAGACGTGCGTGATTTGAGGGACATATCGGGTCTCAAATGTGTGTTGAACAACTGCTGGGTGTGCATAAACAAGCTTGCTGTGAGATTTTAGAGTGATTGAATAGTAAAAAACACAGGAAAAATATAAACAAATAGTAGATAGCCGTATGGAGCCAAATGGATTTCATTGTCACGTATTTGTTGTGGGATTTAGTCTATCAATAGCTGTGTACAAACAGAGCAAAGGAACAGGTCACATATGTTTATAGATCTATGATACAATCAATCTACCAATGTTAAGTGCCTGTATAAAAATTCTGAACAGGTGGTGCGGGCTGCTCCACGTTTTTAATGAGTACCTTATCGTTTACTCAGGGGGCTATCACAGTTGTCATTAAATCATTTAATGGTCATTTCTATCGATTCTGTACAAATGATTGTCTGATTTCAATAATCGCAAATCAACTTATCAGTCGTCCTTGATCATGGCTTTCTGAGTTATTGGTACCCGGGTCCTTATGTTGGTTGTTGGCTCGTTGTAGACTGCCTGTGTTGTCAGCCGGAGTGATTTTGATGCTTGGCAGTGTAACCCAAACTCCTGAGCATGGACGCCTGCTGTTTGGTCACATACAGGTATAAACAAGCTTATCTCCTGATGGTAATGAATGATAGGCAATGAAGGCCATCTATGTATGATCTGTATACTCAGGATATGCTGTGCTGTGTGATAAACTGGATCGTGTACTTATGTTTGGTTTAGTTTAGTTTATTAGATACTAGTAGCTAAAAACTCCACATTCAAAAGCCAGATGCTATGAGGTATAACACTTTTGAAATATCTCCTCATCCTACATTCGGTTCTTCAAAGCTGCAGCGTTGTCCTGGTTTATTTGAATTATGTAACGTGTGTTTCGTATCAATTAAAATGCTCTTTGAGGATTTCAATATATTTGAACGAATTATATCGCAGATATTACAGTTAAAAATATATTTTCTAGAAGGCCACATCAAAAGATTTTGCTACTCTTTGGTACAGAGATTAAAATATACCTCGGAATTGTAAAGTAAAGCGGGTAAGACTAAAAACTAAAACTAAAAATGTCTTTGATTAATAGTCGGACTAGAACTGCAAAATTTACTAAAAGCATAAAATTTCTGCTTAAGTTTGGTCTAAATCATTAAAAAAATTCCTCAAAAGTTAGCTTTTTCATTACAAACAGTATCAAGGGATTTGAAACTTCGCACTCTTTCCACCCGAGATCCATTGATGCTAATAGGGTCAGTCATTTGGTTTACTCTGCTAAAATTTGTCACCATTTCCTTTGTATTGCTCACGTTAAAGATTAGCTGCAGGTTATCGCGCCACTCTGTTAGACTTTTTATGGTCTTTTCGGAGCTTTTGTTGGACTCATTTGCTCCATATTTTAGCAAGCCTAGTAAGGCCATATCGCCAGCACATTTTACCACATGCAAAATTGCGATAACAATGGGTGAGAAACACATCCTTGCGAGCAGCCTGTGTTTGTTAGAATTTCTGATGAGATAGTGTTTCAAAGGTGCACCCGGGTTTTACGCCCTACTAGAAATGCTGCACATTGAGCTGTCTCAGCTGTTCAAATAAAAGGCGACATGAGATAGTGTTGAAAGCCGACGAAAAATCCAAAAATAGAACCCTTGCGTACGAATTTAGTTGGTCAAGGTGTTGTCGAAACAGTGTGTCTACAGCGATGCATGAGTCTTTGGTCCAGAGTGATTGCTTGTATGCGAATTGGTATCCATCAATCGGTCTGTAGTCTTTGTTTTGAGATGACTTTGCTACTTTCGTTATCGGGACTACCGCTGCTGTCCTCCAAAGTTGGGGGTTTTACTCTCTCTCTCTCAAATAATGATTGAACAGTATGCACAGCATAGGAGAGAGTTCACCACAACAGGAGTTCAGGAGGACATTACGGACAGAGTCCTACCTGCCTACCTTGTTTACATTAACACACACGTTTCACTGCTGACAAAACTTCATCAAAGCAAATTGGTACTAGCGCAGTCACACTTTTTTGGTGAGGCAGATATGGATTGATCACGTGTCGTTCAAAGGGTGCATAGAACTCATTCAATTCGTTAGGTTTCACATGCATCCCGGCTTTGTTGGTGTAGCCTTGCTCGACGATAAAGCAATGGAACATATAAACATTCGATTCATATGTCCCATTGCTTTAATTCCTTGCAATGCTTTTCTTATGTTTTTTTTTACATATTGGACAGTATTTTCAAACGGAAAGTATACTTGCTCTTTTTTATCATCTCTTTGAGTCTTGTTGCCTTTATCATCTCTTTGAGTATTGTTGTAACAAATT
>Ga0224501_10002039_pt1 | contig 15760 bp, 9 predicted proteins | sample SF_Oct11_sed_USG_4_FD_169105 | JGI IMG/M metagenome (GOLD analysis project Ga0224501, IMG submission 169105) | Sediment microbial communities from San Francisco Bay, California, United States - SF_Oct11_sed_USGS_8_1 | ecosystem: Environmental > Aquatic > Marine > Sediment | place: USA... | reverse complement strand
CCGTGGCCTCCACTACAAGGCGGAGAATCTTTAATTCCGGGAACTTCAGGCGTTGTTCGTTGATATGGTTAACCAGCACCAGGGAATCATTGACCACCACGCCTGCCATGCCGATGACTCCGAGCATCGCCAGAAAGCCGAAGGTCTCCTGGTGTAGAGCGAAGGCGAACACCACGCCGATCATTCCGAAGGGGATGGCCAGAAGGACGATGATAGGCTGGGTGGCGGAATTGAAGAGGAGCATCAGAAGAAAGTAGATCCCCACCGCCGCCAGGCCGAAGGAGATGAAAAGGCTCTTCATTGATTTTTCCGTCTCCTGGGCTTCCCCGCCGATCATGAATCTCATGCCGGGATAGTCCTTGTCCAGGTCGAATTCTTTTTGCATCGCATTGGTGACTTCCAGGGAGGTGGACTTTTCCTGGGCCAGATCGGCGCTCACTGTGGTCGTACGCTCCCTGTCGAAATGGTGGATGTCACTGGGGCCGGAGCCCAGTTTGAGACTGGCCACTTCCCTCAGGGCGATCAACCTCCCCTGGTTGTTTGGAATCTGCAGGTTCTGGAGGTATGAGAGCTTTCTTCGGGCCTTCTCGTTCAGGATCACGCGGAACTCCACATCCTCCTCGCCATATCGAACACTGGTGACATGTTCGCCGTCATAGGCCACACGCAGGTTGCGCGCCACATCCGCCACTGTCAGCCCCAGCCTGGCCAGTTTGGTGTGGTCCACAACGATTTCCACCTGCTCCTTCCCGGCGGTGTCGTCGCGGCTTATATCCTTGACCCCGTCAATCCCTTCCAGAAAACGTATCACGTTGTCTGTTAATTTTTTGCGCAAGGCGTCATCGGAGCCGATAATGCGCACATTAACCGGCTTGCCGGCCGGTGGGCCGCCGGACTCCACGGCGAACAGGATTTCCTTTGCTCCTTCGACTTTCGCCGTCTCGGCTCGCACCGCCTCCACAATCTGGTCGGCGCTGCGGTTTCTGTGGGACCATGGGGAAAGGTCGATTATCATCGTTCCGCAATTCGGGCAGTGGCGTGGCGGACCGTCTATCCGAAGAAGGAGACCGATCCGGGTTACGTACGACTGCAATTCGTTGGCCGGGAGGTTTTCCACGATCTTCTCCACTTTTTCCATCACATCCAGGGAAGCCTCCAGCGAGCTGCCGATGGGCGTTTCCACGGTCACATAAAACCTCTCCGCTCCTTTGGATGGGAAGAGAACAAATTTCATGTTATTTGTCGCGTAATACATGGAGCCCGCGAAGGTGGCGATGAAGAGCGCAATAGTGATATATCGCATCCGGAAAGGCCACACCATCGATTTGTTGAAGCGAAGGCGGATTGAATCGAACCAGCCTACACTATGATCCGCCACGGCGCCAGCCTTTGCCAGGCTGAATCCATGGACCAGATGGGCCGGAAGCGCCACCGACACCTCCAGCATGGAGATGAATAACGCCAGCCCTACGGTCAGAGGAATCACGTATACAAACATCCCCAGCATTCCAGGCATGAAGAACATGGGGGCGAAAGCTATGAACGTGGTGAGGATCGTCACCAGGACAGGCTTGTAGACCGCGTATATCCCTTCCACCCCTGCCTCCAGCGGCGAAAGCCCCATCTCCCGGTGTTTGTATATACTCTCGGACACTATGATGGCGTCGTCCACAATTATGCCGATGACGATGACCATCGAGGTGAGTACGATGGTGTCCATATACGCGCCAAACACCGGCAATAGGACCGATACCCCAAGAAAGGTGACCGGTATGCCCAGGGCCACCCAGAACGCCGTCCGAATGTTAAGAAACATCGCCAGAAGTATGATGACCAGGACAAGACCTATGCCGCCGTTGGAGATCACGATACGGAACTGGTTACGCACACCGGTGGAGAGGTCGCTGGACCATACGATCTTCACCCCCTCGGGCATGTTCTTTTTTTCCCTTTCGATAAGCTCCTTGACCCGGTCGACGGTGCGGATCACGTCGGCGGAGGGCTTGTTGAATACGGAAAAGGAGATCGCCTTGTGCCCATTAACCCGGGTGATCACCACCTCGTCCTCGAAGTCATCCTCGATCGTCGCCACGTCCCGCACCCGCACCAGTGGGCCGTCGAAGGTGGAGCGTATGATCACATCTCCCACCTCCGATGGGTCTTTGAACTGGGACAGGGTCACCACGTTTTTTTCGCTGGTGTAGGATTCCAGCGAGCCACCGGTGGCCCGGATGTTGCGCGCCTGGATGGCCATGATAATCTCTCGCAGGGGGAGCTGGTATTCCTTCAGCTTTTCCGGATCCACGGATACTTTCACTTCACGGTATCGGTAGCCATAGGGGAGGGTCCGGGAAACGCCGTCCACGTTTTTCAGCTTTTTCTCGAAAAGCCGGGCGGCCTCCCGCAGCTTGGGATATGGGATATCGCCAGACAGGCCTATCTCGATAAAGGGGTTGAACGGAGTCTTGATCTCCATGATTTTTGGAGATTCCGTCACATCCGCAGGAAACTGGCTGACCCTTTGCACGGCGCGGCGGATCTCGTCCTTCACTTCGTCGGGATTGTCCACGTCCGGGTCAAGATGTACAAGTATGGAGGAGACGTTCTCCATGGAAACAGAAGTGAACTCCTTGATTCCTGTCACTTCCTTGAGCTCTTCCTCTATCTTGTTCGTGACATTTAGCTCCACATCCTCCGGCGAGGCTCCAGGATAGCTGGTGAATACAAAGACCTGGCCAATGTCTACAATGGGGAACTGGTCGCGCTTGATCTGGAGCAGAGCGCCGGTTCCCATGAGCAGCACCATGATGGTGAACAGGTTGGCGAACATGCTCCGTTCGGCGAAGAACCGGAAAAACTGTTTCATGGCGCGTCCTCCACGGCAGGAGAGGGGAGCAGCGTATCCATTAATGCGCGGTACACCAGCGCCAGGCGATGGTAGTCCGCGCAGTCCCTGGCATGGACCAGCCGGGCGGCTTCCTCGCTGTCTCGGCTCTGGATTACAAAAGTAAGCTCGGAGCGGCCCTGGTCATATCGCTTCAGTTCGGCTTTTGTCTTTTCCTCGGCTATTTTTATCCTTTCCCGGTCCAGGGCCAGCGCCTGTTCCAGGATGGTTATTCTGGCCAGGGTGTTTTTCAGCGCTCCTTGCAGATCGTAAAGAGTGCTGCTCCTCTCCTCGGATATCCTTTCCTGTTGCAAGGCGGCTTTCGCGATATCAGCCCTGGCGCTGGTGGCGCCCAAAGGATAGCTGAAGACCAGGGCGGCCAAGGCCTGGGGTTTGTCCATCTGGGTGGAATCGCCTAGCTCGGCGCCTCCTCCCTTCACCCCCCCCTGCAACACCGCATCCAGCCTCGGCTTTTCCGCCTCGCTGGCGCCCTTCTTCTGGCTCTCCACCTGGCGCAGGCGGATGTCGAAGATACGCAGCAATCTGGACGACTCACCCAGGCGCTCCAGGGACTGGGCCAGGGGCAGAATATCCCGGGCGGGTGAGTATAAATCGAAATCTGGCGCCAGTTTCGACCCGGCTTCCATGGAGGCGATGGTTCGCAATTCCGCCTCGATCCCGGCCATGGCCGAATCTATCAGCCCTATGTTTTGTCTGCCGATGATCACCGCGTCTTTTGCGCGGATTACATCCACATCGTCCACCAGGTTGTGCTTTCGCTTCTCCTGGGTCCTGGCGGATTCATTTTTCGCCAGCTCCAGCCTGGCGTCGGCGATGGCGCGCTGCTCGGCCAGCAAGGCCCAGTCAATATATTTGCCGCCAATATTCAGCAGGAAGTTTTCCTGGTTTTCCTCAGCCACTATGGTGGCCGCTTCCACGTTGAATCCTTGCAGGTCATGAGCCAGCCTGCTCAGAAGGCCACCACTGTTCTGCATGAGAGGATGACGGTAGGTGACGCTGAGCCCGGTTTCGCGGAACACACCCGCGTCGTTGGGCAGGGAGACCGGGCCGTCAGGCAGGGGCAGCTGTATATCCTCCGCCCTCTGGTCGCTGTATGTGTGGCCGAACTCAAATGACAAGGTGGAGCCGGTGGACCAGTAATGACGGCTAAGCCCAACAGTCACTCCCATCTGGTCAATGCTCTCCGGAGTGAATCCACCCGCCCGGGCAGGCTCTGCGTGGAGATAGGATGGGGAGCCGGAGAGGACCCAGTCCTCGGTTCCCACTAGGCTTTCCTGGGTTTTGCGCTCCACCTCCACGGCCAGCGTTTCTTTTCTGAAATATGGATGGGTAACCTTGACTCTCTCCAGGAACGACTCCATGGAGATGGTCTGGCCCCATGCACCCGATACCCCGACGATAAGAAACAGACCGCTAAGGAAAATCGACCTCATGGTTATACACCCCTCAAACCGCAGTTGTCTTCAAGCTACAAAAGACAATAAGATATTTTCTGGGAAATGACAAGGTGGCTTTATTCAGGTATCGTATTTTATCCCCAGTTGACCGCCACAAGGGATTATGAACTAGACCGGAATGACGGTTGGGGGGCCCACGGTGAAAAGGTTGACGGGTGAATAAAAAGTTTCGGCCTTTGTCTCCAATAGCAGTATAATCAAGCCTCTTTATTTGGCATGGGTTCATTTTCGATAACGGAACTGGATGAATGTCACGGCGTGTTTTGGTGACCGGCGCCGCCGGTTTGTAGCCAGAATGTGACGCAATATTGAGCGCAGGGTTCATTTTCGATAACGGAACTGGATGAATGTCACGACGTGTTTTGGTGACCGGCGCCGCCGGTTTGTAGCCAGAATGTGACGACATATTGAGCGCAGGGTTCATTTTTAGATAACGGAATAGGGTAAATGTCACGACGTGTTTTGGTGACCGGCGCCGCCGGTTTTATTGGGTTTCACCTTTGTCGCAAGCTTCTGGAGCGAAAGGATAAAGTGGTGGGGCTGGACAACTTGAATCCATACTACGATGTCAGCTTGAAACGCGACCGTCTGGCGATATTGAAGCAGGATGGGAACTTCAGTTTTTATGAAGCGTCGCTGGAGAACAAAGAAGAACTGGATCGTGTGTTCGCCTCGGGAGAATATGACACGGTGGTGAACATGGCCGCCCAGGCCGGTGTCCGGTATTCTCTGGAAAAGCCCATGGTGTACGCCGACTCCAACCTGACCGGTTTTTTGAATATTCTGGAGAACTGCCGCCACCACAAGACCCCTCATTTGGTCTATGCCTCCTCCAGCTCCGTATATGGCGCCAACAGGAAGATGCCCTTTTCTGAATCGGATAATGTGGACCATCCAGTCTCCCTGTACGCCGCCACCAAGAAAGCCAACGAGCTGATGGCCCATTCCTACAGCAGCCTGTTCGGATTGGCGGTGACGGGATTACGTATTTTCACCGTTTATGGCCCGTGGGGCAGGCCCGACATGGCGCTGTTCAAGTTCACCAAAGCCATCATAGAGGGCTCGCCTGTGGAGATATACAACCATGGCCAGATGCTGCGGGACTTCACCTATGTGGAGGACATAGTGGAGGGAGTGGCCAGAGTGATGGAAAATCCCCCCGTGCCGGATGAAACATGGGACGGACAATCCCCCCGGCCAGACCGCAGCTATGCGCCATACAGGATATACAACCTGGGGAACAATAAGCCGGAGAAGCTTATGAAAATGGTGGAAGTGCTGGAGACGAGCCTGGGGAAAAAGGCGGACCGCAGAATGCTGCCCATGCAGGCGGGGGATGTGAAGGAGACCGCCGCGGATATAAGCCATGCCAGCGCCGATTTTGGGTTCGAGCCCAGAACCTCCATCGAGGAGGGAATCCCCAAGTTTGTAGAATGGTACAAAAACTACTACAAAGTATGATGGCTTCAGATAGCTTCGCCTGACTTGAGGCTTTGGTATTTGGAGCAGGGGGACGTTCTTATAGATCCGTGTCAGCCAACAACGGCGCCCCTGCCTGGATAATCTCCCGAAGTTGGCCTATTCAACAAAATCCATCTGGAAATAATACACATCGCCCTCCAGGGAGCTTTTCACCTGCATGTCGGCTTTCTTGTTGAAGACAGCCTGCATCGCCATATTCTCCCGCAGAACGGTCGCGGTCAGCCCCTTGATCCCGTTGCGCCGGGCAGTCTTTGCCAGTATCTCCAGCATGAACGCGCCAATTCCCTTGCCCTGCCACTCATCCCTCACCACAAACGCCACCTCAGCCCGGTTTGTGGTTTCGTCCAGGTAATAACGGCCCATAGCGATGATCTCGTCACCATGGGCCGCTGGCATATAGCCCACGATAGCCACATCCTTGCGGTTGTCTATATACACGAAATTCTGTATCTGGTGGTATGGGAATCGCTGGATTTCCGTCATGAACCGGAAGCGGATCGACTTTTCCGATATATGATAAAGCATGTCGCGCACATTGGTCTCGTCGGTGGGCAGAATTGAACGAAAGTTGATCTGTGTTCCGTCCCGCAGAGCCATGGAGGTTTTCATCTCCCGGGGGTTTATCGCTATCACTCCCTCAATCTCCCTCTTCTCTGGACGCAACAGCTTTGCCTCTATCGCTCTTTCCACAAGTTCCGCCCTGAAATCAGGATGGGCTATCGCAATCAGCGCCATGGCTCGTTCCGCCGCCGACTTGCCATGCATATAGGCCACTCCGTATTCGGTGACGATGTAATGGACGTCCCCCCTGGTGGTTACCACTCCGGCCCCAGGGGTAAGATGGGAGACGATCCGAGACACAGCCCCATTCCTGGCCGTCGAGGGAAGGGCGATGATAGCCTTGCCCCCGATGGATCTTGCCGCGCCCCGGTTGAAATCCACCTGGCCACCGATGCCGGAAAAGAACTTCGATCCTATGGAGTCGGCGCACACCTGTCCGGTCAGGTCCACCTCCAGCGCGGTGTTTATGGCCACCATCTTTCTATGCTGGGCTATAACGAATGGATCGTTCACATACTCGGTGGGGTGAAAGGCGAATTTGGAATTATTGCTCACATAATCGAAAAGCTTGCGGGTTCCTATGGCGAACGAAGCCACCACTTTTTCCCGATCCAGTTTCTTTCGCGTCCCCGTGACTACTCCCGACTCCACCAGGTCGATAATTCCATCCGTGATCATTTCAGTATGGACGCCCAAATCTTTTTTTCCGGCCAGGTGGAGCATGGCGGCTTGCGGTATCCGCCCGATCCCCAGCTCCACGGTGGAGTAGTCGTCCACCAGGCTTGCGATGTTTCTTCCTATCGCGTCAGTGACATCGTTGATCTCGACGGCGGGCCGCTCCACCAGGGGCTCGTTCACCGGCGCAAGAAGGTCCAGATCGTATACGGATATAAAGCTGTTTCCCATGGTTCTCGGAAAGTATTCATTCACCTGGGCGATCACAAGACTGGCGTTTTCCGCGGCGGATTTCACAATATCCACCGATATCCCCAGGCTCACCATGCCGCGGTGGTCCGGAGGGCTGACTTGTATCAGCGCCGCGTCGAGAGGCAACCTTCCGGAGGAGAATAGGCGCGGAATGTCAGACAGGAATATGGGCGTGTAATTGCCCAGTCCCTCCTGGATCATTCCGCGAACGTTCTGGGCCACGAAAAACGAGTTGACCGTGAACAAACCCTCCAGCTGGCGGCTGGCGTATGGGGCCTCGCCAAAGGTGAGAAGATGCACAATTTCCACGTCCGACAACTTCGGCCCCCGGGCGGACAATGCCCTCACCAGCGCCAGTGGCTCGCCGCAGGCGGTGCCGATGAATACCCGCTGTCCATGCTTGATCCGCCGTACCGCAGCCTCGGGTGTGACGATCATATCCGCGTATTTTTCCCGCCAATTCGGATCGATATGAGGATTGTCGGTTGTGTTGATCATTCCCCTACCTGCTTTCCGGCCATGAGGATGGCAGGGTCAGCCTTGCGTCCACCACCACAGGCTCCGTCCCCGGCGGGCCGACTATAAGAGGGTTGATATCCAATTCGGAAATCTGAGGGAAGTCTGTGACCAACTGGCTGATCCTCTGCAGGCCATCGGCGATAGCGTCGATATCCACGCTGGCCTGCCCCCTGGCCCCGGCCAGCATGTCATAGGAGCGGGTGCTTCGCAGCATGGTCATAGCTTCGTCGGCAGTGATTGGCGCCAGATGGAAGGCGACATCCTTCATAATCTCCACAAATATCCCCCCCAGGCCAAACATGAGCATGGGGCCAAACTGGGCGTCGCGGATCATGCCGATAATCACCTCGCGCCCTCTGTCGGCCATCTTCTCCACATACACACCATCCAGCTTGGCCTCCGGCGCCCTGCGCGAAATGCGAAGCGTTATCAGGTCGAAGGCGTCAGCCACCTCCTCCGCATTGGCCAGCCCCAGCCGCACGCCATTAAAATCCGTTTTGTGAATGATGTCTGGTGAAGCCACTTTCATGACAACCGGATAGCCTATCCGCTCCGCCACATCAACCGCCTCATCGGAGCTGATGGCCAGGCCTCCGGCGGGAACGTTGAATCCATACGCCCGCAGGATCTCCTTTGCCCAGTATTCGCCCACCTGCTGGCGGCCTGTCCGTATGCGCCTGGCTATTATCCGTTCGGCCCGCCGGATGTTCACAGGAAATCTGGTCACCAGCCGGGGGGGGCGGTTTTTCCAGGTTGCGTATTCGTTCATCGCTCTTAGCGCCGCCACGGCCCGCTCCGGGGAGGAATAGGCCGGCAATCCCCGCTCCACCAGTTCAGCGCGGGAGGGCATCATCTCCTCTCCCCCCATAAATACGGCTAGCGCAGGTTTTTTGCCGGACACATTCTCCGCCAGCACAACCGCCGTTTCCGCCGGAGCAGTCATCGCCTGGGGTGTCAGGATCACTATTATCGCGTCCACAGCGTCGTCATCCTGGGCGGCGCCAAATGCGGTGGCGTAACGCTCCGGGTCCGCGTCGCCCAGCACATCGATAGGATTGCCCACCGAAGCGGCTGCGGGAAGCTTGGCCGCCAGGGCGGAGGATGAGGCGCGAGATAGCTCGGCGACGGCAAGCCCCGCCTTTTCCAAGGCGTCGGCGCACATGATTCCCGGTCCACCTGCATTGGTAATGACCGCCACCCTTTTTCCGGCTGGGGCAGAATGGGACGACAGCGCCAGGGCATAGTCCAGAAGCGACTCGAAGCTGTCGGCCCTTATGACCCCGGCTCTGGCGAAGGCCGAACCGTAGGCGATGTCCAATCCCGCCAGAGATCCCGTGTGGGATCTGGCAGCCTTCTGCCCGGCCATGGTGGCTCCCGCCTTCATGAAAACCACAGGTTTTCTAAAGGCCGCCCGCTCCGCCGCCTTCACAAAGGCTTCTCCGTCCGTGATGCTCTCCAGGTAACCTATTATGACGCCGGTCTCCTCATCCTCGGCCAGAGCCAGCAGCATATCCACCTCGTTCAGGTCGGCCTTGTTTCCGATGGAGATCATCTTTGCGATACCTATATGAAGCATGGCGGTATAGTCGAGCAGGGCGGTCAGCAGGGCGCCGGACTGGGAAATGACGCTGACCTTCCCTTTCCTGGGGCTCTGCCTGGCGAAGGTGGCGTTTAGTTTGTGATGGGTGTTGATAACGCCGAGACAGTTGGGCCCCAGGAGCCTGACATTTCTTGAACTGCAATATTCCGCGATTTCCTTTTCCAATATGGCCCCCTGATCTCCGGTTTCCTTGAAACCGGCGGTGATCAGGGCCACCGCTCCCACCCCAGCCTTCACCGCCTGCCGGACAGTTTCCTTCACGGCCATGGTGGGCACGGCCACAACCGCCAAGTCGACAGGTTTTCCATAGGAGGAAATATCGGGATACGCCCGGACGCCCAGGATTTGGCTCGCTTTCGGATTTACCGGGACAACGACTCCTTCATATCCGGCGTCCAGGAGGTTGGCGAGAATCGCATGCCCCACTTTCCCTTTTGTCGCGGAGGCGCCTATCACCGCCACGCTGGAGGGTTTCCATAACTTTTCTAGCATGACTACTAAGGTCCAGAGGACACCTCACAGGTTTTTAGCCATTCAGCCAGATATTCCGCGGCCTTGTTCAAGTTGATCTCGGCTTGCTCAGAGAGCCTCTCGCTGAATTCATCGAACCGATAGCCCCGGACACCTGCCACGTACGCTTCAGGCCGCGCGTTGTATAGAACCTGCGCCAGGCGCAAGACAGCGCCCGGTGGCAGGGTGTGGCCGCTCCACCCCATGGTGGATTCGGCGGGTGTCGGCTGCAGAAAAAAGGGTTCATCGCCAAACTTGGCCGCGTCGGCGAATATTACCATGTCACATTCGGCCACATCGCAGGCCGCTTCGACGGTCAGCTGATAATCGATGCGGACAGTGACCCCTTTGATCCGCATCTTTTCCACCATTTGCGCCAGCGCCGGCCCCAGCCCGTCATCCCCCCTGCCGGGATTGCCATAGCCCAGGACGAGTATCCTTCTGGCCATTAATATCATCCCCTCGCCAGGCGGTCCATCACATCGCCTTTATGGTTGTACAATTCCACCACAAGGGGCATTTGCCCCAATGCGTGGGTGGCGCAGGAAAGACATGGATCATAAGCGCGCACAGCTACTTCTATATGGTTTAGCATCCCCTGTGTGATCTTTGGAACGCCGGAAAGGCTCGCCCTGGCCACTTGGCGTATGGAACGGTTTATCGCCTCATTGTTGTTGGTCGTGGAGACGATGAGGTTGCAATGGGTGATAAGGTCGTCCTTATCCACGCGATAGTGATGGAACAGGGTTCCGCGGGGGGCCTCGATCACCCCTATGCCCTCTGGCGCCCGTTCACCTTTTGTCAGTAGCTCGTTCCCCAGCAGGTCCGGATCCTCCAGCAATTCGCCGATCTTCTCCACGCAGTGGGTGACCTCAACCATCCTCGCCCAGTGATAGGCCAGCGTCATATGGTTTGGTTTTCCACCGGTGAGGCTTTTGAACTCGGCCAGGGCTTTATCCGCCTTCGGAGTGTCGATATATCCGCAACAGTTCAACCGCGCCAGGGGCCCCACCCGGTACCATCCGTCCAGGTGTCCACGTTTTTTGATGAAAGGGAATTTCATGTAGGACCATGGTTTCACCTCTTCCATAATGTAATCGCCATAGTCCTGATAATCGACCTGGTCGAATATGATATTGCCCACGCTGTCTATGGCCCGCAGGTTTCCGTGATAAAGGTCCAGAGCCCCGTCATCGCGGACAAGAGACAGGAAACTGGAGGGGAATGAGCCAAACCTTTCAACCATCTGCTGATTCTCCACCGTGTAATCCCGGGCCATGGCCAGGGCCATCGCCGCCCCCTTGAGCATTTGATCCATCTCCTTCAACAGCGCGTCACGCTCTGGGATGGAAAGGTTCTTGACCACCCCTCCGGGTACGGCTCCTGAGCCATGTATCTTCTTGCCAAAAGTGGCCCGGATCACTTCCTGCCCGAACTTGCGCATCATGATCGCCTGCATGGCCAGCTCAGGCTTCTGCTTTATGATGGTGAACACATTGCGTTCATTCACATCGGCCCCGAAACCGAACAGAAGGTCCGGGGAGCAGAGATAGAAGAAGTGCAGGACGTGGCTTTGTAGAATCTGGCCGTAATGGGCAAGTCGGCGGATCTTTTCGGCGGTGGGAGTCAGACGCTTCGCTCCCGTGATCATATCCATCGCCTTGGCCGCCGCCAGGTTATGGCTCACCGGGCATATGCCGCACAGGCGCTGGACAATCATCGGAGCCTCCCAATAGGGGCGTCCATGGATAAACCGCTCGAACCCGCGGAACTCCACGATATGCAGCCTGGCCTCCTGCACCTGGTTCGCCTCATCCAGATGTATGCTCACCTTTCCATGCCCCTCCACACGGGTCAATGGTTCAATCTCGATTATTTTTGCCCTAGACACGGTTTTGGCTCCATTCAGTCATATTTCACCATCCATGGGGGGATGTGGATGGGTTTATCCAGGACAAGCGCGGACAGGACCTCCCACAAAAGATCGCCAGAGGGGGGGCAGCCGGGAATCACATAATCCAGCCGGACCACTTCCGAGCAAAGGTAGACCCTGTCCAGCAACAACGGGAGGGCCGGATCGTTCGGAATTTCGTTTGATGGATTATAGACTCCGGGACCATGGGTGAAGGACTCCTCCAGACATTCCAGGAGCGGCTCGTCGGAGTGCATGATGGCGTTGCGCATCACCGGCAAGCCGCCCATTATGGCGCACTGGCCTACACCCACCAACAGCTGGCACTGCTTTCGGAACTCCCTTAGAGTGGCCACATTTTCCTCGTTGCAACATGAGCCTTCAATAAACCCAATGTCGCATCGGCCAGTGAAACTCTTCAGGTCGTTCAGCGGACTCCTGTCAAATTCCACAAGCTTCAGAAGGTCCACTATCCGCTCGTCAATGTCCAGAAGGGACATGTGGCAGCCAAAACATCCCGCCAGCGATACGGTGGCTATCCTCTTCATTTTCCCTCCCCCTTCCTCTTCTCTATCTCATCGCCCGGAGCCTGCAAATCAAACTGACGGCGGCCTATCGGCGCGAAAAACCCGACCCTCTTTCGTATGATGCAACCGACGGGACAGGTTTCCAGCGATGCGGCAGCGTCGTCCAGATCTATCCTGGTGTGCGCCAGATCCGTGGCGTTCACTCCCACTCTTTTGTGAATTCCCCGCCCTATGTAGCCAAATACATATTTCCTGTCAACATCCCGCGAAGCCCTGATGCACCTGCCGCACCTTATGCATCTGTTGGTGTCCAGCATTATGTCCGGGTGTGAGGCGTCCACCGGACGGACAGGTTGCAGATAAGGATAGAGATCCGGTTCCAGTGTCTCGAATCGGGCCGCCATGGCCTGCAACTCGCACCGCCCGCTCGCCTCGCATATAGGGCAAAGATGATTCCCTTCATGCAGCAGCATCTTGATCAGGTCCCGTCGCCATCTCCTGATCTCCTCCGTGTCATTTTCCACCACATCGTCAGCCGAGACGGGGTGAACACAGGACGCTACGGGGCGGCTGTTCACCTTTACCGTGCACACCCGGCAGCTCCCCTGGGGGTCGAGCCCCTCCACGTCGCACAACCTTGGGATGTAGATCCCCGCCGCGTCGGCCGCCTCCAATATGCTCTGCCCGGCGAAGGCGGTGATTTTTTCCCCGTCGATGGTGAATGTGATCCTTTGGCGGGTTTCCTCTCCCCCATCAAAAGCTTCATGCCTGGCCATCTTCCTCTCCGTATCTTCTGTCGTATATCATTGACTGACGCCTGGCGATCTTTCTGGATATTTCCAGACCCCGTTGTATGTCGAATCCCGCATGCAGGCCATCCTTTGGCTCCTTTGTCAGTGAAGCGTACACCAGGGGAAACTGCTGTATGGAGCTTGTTACCGGGCGTGACGATGTGGCGCCAAGACCACATCGGCTGGTGGCGGTGATGGTTCGCGACAAAGACTCCAGATAGTCCATGTCGCCAGTTTCTCCAAAACCATTCATGATCTTCTGTATCCTCTCCTGCAGAAACACATTGCCCACCCGGCATGGGGTGCAGTATCCGCAGCTTTCATCTATGAAAAACTCCAGGAACGCATCCACGATCTTGAGCGCGTTTCTTCTTGCGCCAAAGACCATGACGGCGCCGCCCGTGGGCAAATCCTCGAAACATATGCGCCGGTCAAAATCAACCTTGCCGATCATGGCCCCGCTGGGACCGCCAACCTGCACAATGGCCGGATTGTCCGCTTCCACCATCTCCAAAAGCTCCCGCACCCGCAGGCCGAAGGGCGCTTCGTACACTCCAGGTTTTCCACAGTCGCCACTGACGCTCAAAAGCTTTGTCCCTGCGCTCTGCCCGGTTCCATAGGAAGCGAACCAGGCTCCGCCCCGCTCCATGATCCGGGATATGTTGCACAGGGTTTCCACGTTGTTGACTACCGTGGGATAACCCAGGTATCCCTTTTCCACCGGAAATGGAGGACGGTTTTTAGGCTCCCCACGCAAGCCCTCGCAGGAGCTTATCAGCGCGCTCTCCTCCCCGCAGATATAAGCCCCGGCCCCCATTTGGATCCTTATGTCAAAACCGAATCCCTTCGATCCGTGGATCTCACCACCCAGCAGGCCACTGGCCCTGCGTCTGGCCAGGATTTCCTCAAGATAGCCACGCAAATATGAATACTCCGCGCGCAGATACAGAATGCCCTCCGAAGCGCCAATGGCATAGGCGGCGATGGTCATCCCATCAAAAAGGAGCTCGGCCCTTTCGGTGAGCAGGACTCGATCCTTGAACGTGCCAGGCTCTCCCTCATCGGCGTTGCAGATGACGAACCTGCGTTGGGCGGGAAATGCTCTTGCCAAGGCAAGCTTTTTGCCTGTGGGGAATCCCGCGCCGCCCCTTCCACGCAGACCGGAGCCGCTGATTTCCTCCACTACCCGCTCCGGTGTCAGCGCGAAGGCGCGCTCAAGCCCTTTTCCCGATTCAATATCTCCGGCAAGCAGAATATCCCCTATAAGCCTGATATTGTTATTGACCGCCGATCGAATCAAGGGGTGGCTGTTGTTTCCATCGCCAAAATCTTCGAATAGTGACTCCGGAGGCATGCCCTGAACGAGACGCAAGGCAATTCGCCGCGCGGTGTCAGGAGTCAGGCTGGGGGCCACTTCATTGTTTATCAGCGCGGCGGGCGCCTGGTCGCTCATTCCAATGCACGCAGTTTTGTCCAGGCTGAATCTGCCATCGGTGGAAGTCTGGCCATATCCGATTCCCAGCGCTTCGGAGAATACCTGTCCAACAGCTTCAGCCCCTGCATGCCGGTCAATAATATCGTCGCATAAACGAATCGCAACTCTCCCCTTGGGCGTCTGGGAGAAGAATGAATAGAACGTTACCACCCCCTCCACTTCCACCCTATGAATTCCCAGCGCCGAAGCGACCTCTTCAATCGCCTCTTCGCTTATATGACGCGCGGTTGATTGGATATCCAAAAGAATGTCAATTAGTCTGCCCCTGTCCGAATTGAATTTCGAGCAAACGACATTTACCATGCTTTTAGTGTCCATCAGTCCATACCCGTGACAAGTTACCGTCCTTTTTTTGCGCCCCCATCCAAACACGGCGAACGTCTATGACAAATATAGGTTTTTAAGTCATATATTTCTTTAAATATTTTTGGGCAGGAAGTTGCGCATTTTCATGGGGAGGTTTTCGATGCGGCCAAAGTCGAGAATCTTGGCAATGCCATTGAACAGGTGGTATATAACCGGGGGACAGGTCGCCCTGCATTCCGATGGTTGGCTTCATGGCGTTTGCTCTCCATGCGATTGTTTATGCATGGATATACGGCGGTGGAATAAGACGCAGAAAAACTGTGGGTTAGTGGGATTGTTGGTTCAGCTTCGGGGGAGGATTGCAGGCAGAGGCATGGATCGGTGGATTATTATGGATAGAACCCTTCCAGTTTAAGCATGGCTCGCTTCATCTCCACTCCCCCAGGCGCGCTGAAGCCTCCCATGGCGCCATCCGTCCGCACCACCCTATGGCATGGGATGATCAGGGGCGCCGGATTTTTCGCCATGGCGCTCCCCACGGCTCTGGCGGCGCCGGGTTTTCCGGCCAGCGCGGCCAACTGGGAATAAGTCACGGTCCGGCCTCGTTTAACTTTTTTACGCAAGGTCTCCAATACTCTCTGTTGGAACGCAGAAAGGGCTGAAAGATCCACCGGGTCGTCAAACACCACAGGCGCTCCATCGAAATAAGCGCCAAGGCGCTGGGCCAAATCCTGAGGAGGCTTGGAAAAGCCGGTATTGGGGGCCCAG
>Ga0224501_10002038_pt1 | contig 15760 bp, 16 predicted proteins | sample SF_Oct11_sed_USG_4_FD_169105 | JGI IMG/M metagenome (GOLD analysis project Ga0224501, IMG submission 169105) | Sediment microbial communities from San Francisco Bay, California, United States - SF_Oct11_sed_USGS_8_1 | ecosystem: Environmental > Aquatic > Marine > Sediment | place: USA... | reverse complement strand
TAGAGTTTTCAACATACCTTTTTCCTATATGATCCAAATATGCCGCGGTGGAAAACCCGCTCCTGCTGAGAGACACAGTTGTCGTTGTTTTCTGAATTCTTCGCTTACCAACAACAACTCCGGGCTGCTTCTCTCGGCAGGTGCTCCCGCAGCTTAGTAGCGTACAAATGCCTCATATCCTTGAGCCTCAATCGCTGCTTCCGCCTCTGCAACGCACGCTTCAACGCCGTGTATGTAATCTGCGGCTTAACAGTCCGTATAAGAGTCATCCAGCAGCGATAATCTTAAATTTAGGGAAATAAACCCGTTCGATGTGATCTACAATGTCAAAAATTCTAGTTTTAGGTGGATGCGGCGCTCAAGGGTCAGCCACCGTCATGTGGCTAGTCAAGGAGCCAGACGTGTCTGAGGTGATCTGTGCAGATATAAGCTTAGAGAAGGCCAAGAGATTAAAAGCCAAGTTGAAGAGCGATAAGTTGCGTCCGATGAAGGTTAACGTTTGGAATCCAGACGAGGTGCTTGAAGCCGCAAAAGGAGTAGATGTAGTAATAAACATGGTGGCGGCATGGATTGATAAACGCAGCCCAGCCCCAAACGTGATGGAAGCAACCTTCAAGAACGGAGCACACTACGTAGATCCAGCCGTCGCCTATCGCGAAGAAGAAGACAGGATGCTGGAACTCAATGACAAGTGGAAGGAAGCCGGATTAACAGCCATATTTGACCTAGGAAAAACTCCGGGAATCACAAACATTTATGCAAGATACGCTGCCGACCGCCTTGACCGCGTGGACGAAATACGTGTAAAAACATGTCTAGACGTGATAAGCGAAAAGGAGTTTCTTGTATCGTGGTCCCCAGTTGCCGCGTTGACAGGATGGTCTGAGGCTGCATTAGTGTATGAAAATGGGAAATACAAGGAATTTCCACCGTTCAGCGGAGAGGAAATGTACACGTTTCCTAAAGACCCTCAGGGTCCATGTACTGGCTATTTGGCTGATCACGAAGAAGTTTGGACGTTGCCGCGCTTCATTAAAGGGGTACGGTACGTGGAATTCAAGCATTACAGCCATAGATTGCCCATCTTCAGAGCTTTAGGCATGCTCTTTGGAAGCGACGAGCCAATAGATGTTAAGGGAGCTAAAGTAGCTCCTCTGAATGTCCTGCTTGCGTTGGTTCCGCCACCAGCGGAATTGCCCGAAAAAATCAGGGCTGGTTTGGTGGATGACATATACTCTTGCGGTGTGGTGGAGGTTAAGGGTGAAAAAGCAGGTAGAGAAACCCTGTACACTCTCAGCTGTCCTGTAAGTCTCCGAGATGTGGACAGAATACTCCCAAACTCACAGCCTGAATCCATTCTAGTAGGTACGCCTCCAGCTGTCGCGGCTACAATGCTAACCAGGGGAGAGATAAAAATCAGGGGGGTTGTGCCTCCCGAATGCTTAGACCCAGACCCGCTCTTAGCCAAACTAGCTGAAAAAGGAATAAGAACATACGAAAAAATGGAAAGGTGCTAGCCTAAACCTTTTGAGAACAAAATGGCAAACTTGAAATAGCAAGTCTTGCAGCGTTTAAACTCAAAGAGGGATGACACGTGACAAAAGTTTTGATTGTTTATGATTCGGAAACAGGTAACACCGAGAAAATGGCCTTCGCTGTTGCTGAGGGCGCCAAGCAAGTGGACGAAGTCAGCGTCACAGTGAAGAAGGCAGAACACACCAAGCTTGAAGACCTGTTGAACGCCGATGCAATAATAATGGGTTCACCAACCTACTTCGGGCAGATGTCCGCAAAACTCAAGGCTCTCATCGACAAGTCAATAGAAATCCATGGAAAGCTTGAGGGAAAGGTGGGCGCCGCCTTCACAAGCGCGGGCGGAACCGCAACCGGCGCAGAAACAACCTTGCTCTCTATCTCAAAAGCGATGCTTATACACGGAATGATCATTCAAGGCCGATCGGACGACAAGCATTACGGCGCCGCAGCCCTTGAATCACCCGACGATGAAGAGTTCAAATTCTGCAGAGAACTTGGAAAAAGAACCGCAAGTTTAGTCTTGAAGCTGAAGAAGTGACGCTGTGCAAGTAGAATTCGTGATGCAAGGAAGCTAGAGAAACATCTTCAGCAAATCCGCCTTCGTAACGATGCCGATAACCTTTCCCCTTTTCGACACCAAGACAGCTGGGTAAACCTGCAGAAGACCCGAGATCAGGGACAGCGGGGCATCTTCCCCAACCTGAGGAAAAGCTTCGTCCATGACCTCCTCAATGGACAATGCGGATACTTGGCTAAGGTCCTTACCAGCCGAAACCTGACTCAAAATCGTTTTCTCTGATATGCTTCCAACAGCGTGTTCTCCGTCAAAGACTGGAAGCTGAGAGTAGCCGTGTTCCATCATGAGACGCACAGCCCTAGAAACCGCTTCACTCTTCTGGACGCTCACAACCTCGCCGTGAAGTATCTCCGGGGCGTGAACCTCCATCTTCATCTCTAACTGATTCAACACGTCAAGTATGGCCTTAACCTTTGTATAAGAGGAATCAGTCTTCCCTGACTCCAGCTTAGCAATCAGAGACTGGCTCACACCCGCCAGCTTGGCCAACCTGTTTTGCGTTAGACCAAGCATTCTTCTTTTGCGAGCGATCTCTTCAAGGGAAGGAAGCATACCTTAAAGGTGTTCGTTTAGACCATATATTCTTTTTGGAATAAAAATTCGTTGAAAAATCCAATTTGGACTCCCTTCGATTCATAGGCCTTAGCACATTTTAAGGAAAGCTTCGGAACTCCACCTCTCTAGCAGCGCCCTCCCTCAAAATCTTCTCCCTAAGTTCTTCCAGCTCGCATATGCTTTTGGAAACGTCGGCTACGGCGGACCACTCCGCTGACTCTCCCCTCCGCAGGGTTCTCGATTCGGTGGACAACAGGTCCACTCCCTGTTCTGCCAACACGGCTGCGGCTCGTGCGAGTGCGCCCGGAACGTCTCGGAACTTGATGCGGAATTCTACCAGCCGTGCTTCTGGGTCTGCGAAAGGAACAATCCGAACTTCCTTGTTGTCTAGGTCGGCTATCAGCATAACGTACATGCCTTCAGAGAGCCTAACGGCGTCGCGAATAGATGATGGCATGGTTACTCTTCCCCTGGAATCTATTCGAACTATTTCTGACATCCGCATGATTTTGCCTCAGGGTTTTGATTAACTCTTCTGAACTTATAAGCTAAGCGAAATAGAGTATTAACTTTGGAGCTTAAAACAGAACAGAAAGAGGACACCAGCAAAAGTCGTCCAGCGACTTCACGTGATAGGAAAAAGACAACGGATTGATAGAAAAAGGAATGGGATAAAAGAAGTTTAAGACTATTTTGTTATCCTATTTCTTCGCTTTTCGCTTCTTTCCTTTTTTCTCTTTCTTTTTAGCCATTATTTTACCACTCCTCTTCTTCCTCTTCTTCCTCCTCTGAATGGCTACGCATTCTTTTACCCTCCAAAATTCTCTAAAGGCACTGCAACGAGTATATATGCATTTTGTTCAAAAAATAGGGACAAAAAATGGTTTTTCAAGGAAAATAGGTTTAATTTGTTCTTCTTTTTCATCTTATATACTAAAAATAGAGTAGGATCCCAAGCCAAATAGGGGCGGAAAGCAGCGGATTGTTAGGCCCAAGCAGTTAACATTATACCCAGCCTAAGCCTCGGGGTCCCGAAGAGGTCAACAGAACCCAGGATCATAAACAAGAAAGAGTTATAACAGGACCAAAAGAACTGATCAGAAGGGGAGGATGGCTATGAGTGCCTTAAGCGATTTTTTTAATTCTTGTTGTGAGTTGATTTTTTCCAATTTAGACAAAATTATTTTTTCCACTTCAGCCGCTATCATTGTTTTTGTTGCGTATAAGTTTCTCACAAGACAGATAACGAGGTTGAAAGAACAGCGAAAACTTGAAGAAAATGTTGCCTTTATTTTGAAGAGAGTTTTCCAATGGGTAGCTGGTTTGGCGGTTTTGGCTATTGTTTTTGCACAGCTCGGCATTGAGATAGGGGTAATCGCTGGTTTATTGGCTCTTGCTGGAGGCACCATAATAGGTTTTGCTTCAATGACCACTCTCGGTAATGCTATAGCAGGCATAATTGTAATGACCAGTAGACCTTTCAAAATTGGAGATAGAATCTTTTTAAACGGTCAGTTCGTAGATGTTGAAGCCATAGATTTGATTTACACAAGGATGAGAACGCTGGACAATGTTCTCGTCTCGGTTCCGAATCAAGAATTGTTAAAATCAGAAATAGATAACTATGGAAAGAAAAGAGTGGTACGAAGAAGTTGTGTAATTACTGCTGGATATGAACTAGATGCGGAACAAGTCGAGAAGGCTCTGCTGGAAGCCGCAAGTAAAGTGGCAGGGGTATTGCAAGACCCCCGGCCCTATGTTTGGATGACCAAATTCGGAAATTTCGCAATTGAATACACCCTCTATGTCTTTATTAAGGAAATAAAACGCCTCCCAGAAATCGAGGCCAACCTCAAAAAGACTGTTCTAGAAACATCTAAACGCCAAAATATAGACATCAGCACGCCACAATTACTCCGTACTATAGAGTGAGAAACTTTGTGTCTGAATCTTTCACCGCAATACCAAAAAATTGCTGTATGGGCAGAAAACAAAAAGAGTTGCCTAGCGGTCCTCGTGGTGCCATAACTCATTTAAATTAACAAGAATTAAGTTCAATCATGCTAAACAAAAAGTTTCCTGCGAGAACTGCTGGAAGTAAAATGATTTCCACAATTCCTCGAGTGCAAATAGGGGAAACTATCAGAGATATTGAAAGGATGCTCTTGAAAAAAGCAAAGACCTTTGACACCATAGATTATGTGTATGTTGTTGATGAGAATAATGTGTTGCGAGGTGTAATTTCTATCAAAGAAATTCTAGGTATGCCCAAAAAAGATGTTAAAATTGAAGAAGCCATGAAAAAAGATTTGATTGTAGCATATCCGTTAACGCTACAAGAAAGGATGGTTTACCTTGCACTTTCGCATAATTTAAAAGCCATACCAGTTGTTGATAAAAGAAGACGACTCCTTGGAATTGTTCCTTACGAAACAATCCTCCAAATATTCAACGAAGAGGTTCGTGAAGATGTCTTTTAATTTGGTGGCATATTCCACAAAGTTGGAAAAGAATTTACAACAATAAAATCTCCAGCATCAGTCATGATAAAAACTAGACTACCCTGGTTGATGATCGGAGTTTTAGGAGGAACAATTACAGCTTCAATTGTAAGCAGTTTTGAAAATGTTTTGAGCATTCTTTTAGCTTTAGCTGCATTTGCACCCGTTTTGGCATACATGAGTGATGCTGTTGGCACTCAGTCAGAAACTTTAACAGTCAGAAGTATAGCACTTGACCCAAAACTTTCTTTAAAATCTTATTTCCTTAGAGAACTTTTAGTTGCGGTTTCTCTAGCATTAGCTTGTGGATTCTTGATTGCTGCCGTTGCCGTGATTGGTTGGCATAATCCTCTACTAGGTCTCATCGTAGGTCTTTCCATGTTTTTGAGCATACTTGCCGCTGTTTTCATTTCAACTTCCTTTCCTTTCTTGTTTAAGAAACTTGACTTAGATCCCGCCATTGCATCAGGACCTCTTGCAACCATGATTAGCGACATAGCTTCTGTGGTGATATACTTTGATGTGGCTTCTCTATTCTTGGCGTATTTTGGTTTATTGTAGCAACCCTAAATGAGAAAACTTGTCTTAATCTTATGATACGGTATACCTGTGTCATTTCAGACATACCGAAAACCTTGGACAACACTAAGATGTACCGTATAACCCAATCGCTGAGCACACCAATCAACAGTAAAGATACGGCTAATAGAAGTATGCTATATGCCATCATACGTGACACGCTACGAAAAATCCCTGCTTTAACAATTTTTTGTGTATAAATTGCTTAAAAGACAGTTCCTGAAACAAGCAAACGCCACAGAAACGTTTATAAGTTGTGTGTACAATATGGGTCTTAACCCACAAATTGCCCACGGAGGCTGAAAACGACGACACGGAGGAATAACGTTCATAAGGTTGCAGACGCCAAGGGGAACCAAGGATTATCTACCTCCTGAAGTTGAGCGCCGCCACTACGTTGAACAAAAGTTGAGAGAAGTTTTCAAATTATGGGGCTACCAGGAAATCCGCTCTCCAGCCATCGAACTTGTTGAAGTTTTGTCCACAGGCGTAGGATCAGAGCTAATTGACAGCATGTTCAAGTTTCAGGATTTCGACGGAAAAATCGTGGCGCTGCGGGCCGAGATGACGGCGCCCGTAGCAAGAATCGTGACCACCAAGATGCTTGAGGCTCCGATGCCCATCCGGCTGTTCTATATCTCCAGTGTTTTCCGGTACAGCCAGTCATACCTCGAGAGAGAAAGGGAGTTTTGGCAGGCAGGCGTCGAACTCATCGGTTGCAACACTCCTGAGGCTGACGGAGAGGTGTTGTCTTTACTAGCATCATCCCTAAGAAAGCTCGGCTTAGAAGGGGTGCGGATCGACGTTGGACACGCCGGTCTGCTGAAAGATCTGCTTAGGGCTACGGGCTTAGACAAGGAGAAGAAGAGGGTTCTTCAGGACCTTCTGGGGTATCGAGACGAGGACCAACTGGAAAAATTCATGGATGAAAACAATTTCTCCACCTCGTTGAAAGAAGTCTTCCTAACGCTCTCCCGCTGCAGGCGGCTAGAAGAACTCTCATCGGCATCGCTGAAGCCGTCGAAATACGGGAGGACAGAAAACTACCTGAGAGCCCTCTTGGAGGTTAAGGATGCTCTAGCTAACTATGGTGTTGAGAACCTCGTGTTCTTCGACTTCTCTTTGGTCAGAAAGATCGAATACTACACTGGAATCGTGTTTGAGGCCTCTGTTCCAAACCTCGGTCTTCCCTTAGGGGGAGGAGGACGATACGACAACCTCATAGAGAAGTTTGGAAAACTGAAGATTCCGGCAACAGGCTTCGCTGTGGAGATTGAAAAGTGTTTGCGAGCCCTCACAGCTCAGGGCGTCCAACCACTGGAGAAGCGCAAAATCAAGATTCTTGTAGCGTCTAGATTCAAGGACGCCGCGATAAAAACGGTTGAAGCCATTCGTGGCGCTGGCGTAACCGCCTTGTTAGACGTGACGAGGGGCAGCAGGAAAGAAGTTATCGAGGACGCGAAGCGTAGTGGAATAAACTACGTGGTCTTCGTGAATTCTTCTCTTGAAAAGCCTGCAGCCATATATGACACTCAGTTGGACGTTGTGAGAAACATGACGATCAAGGCTTTTCTGCAGAGCGTGGAAGATGATCAGAGATGAAAAGGAAAATTCGCATAGCCGTACCAAGCAAGGGCAGACTCAACCAACCGTCAATCCAAGCGCTACAAGCCGCTGGCATAAACATACTGAGGAAGGAGAGAACCTACGTCTCTGAAACCTCTGATCCCAGATTCGAGACAGTCTTTGCGAGAGCCTTCGACGTTCCCATATACATCCAGTACGGCGCTGCAGATCTCGGCCTAACGGGTCACGATGTTATCCTTGAAAGAAAAGCCGACGTTCACGAACTCTTGGACCTAGGTTTTGGGAAGTGCCAACTAGTCGTCGCGGTTCCTGAAAACTCGGCGATCAACTCCATAAATGATGTCCCAGCAGTGGCAAGGGTTGCAACAGAGTATCCAAATCTATGTCGTAAATACTTTGAGAATGTTGGAAAGCAGGTGGAGATTCTAGTGGTTCGCGGAACCGCTGAGTTGGCGCCTAGACTTGGGTTAGCGCAGATAATTGTGGATATCACGGAAACAGGGGAAACGCTGCGTAGAAACAAGCTAAAAGTGATCGCCACCATTCTCGATTCGTCTTGTAGACTGGCGTGCAACAGGATTGCCTACAGGGTTTTCGAGAGTGAGATCAAAGAGCTCCTCGGCAAGTTGAGGAGTGGAAGGATGTTGACGAAATGAAAGTTATGACCAGTCGAGAGTTTAAGGGAGAGGTGTTAAACCAGATTGTGAACAGAGGAAAAACTGACTTCTCCTCAGTCTCCTCGGCGGTTCAAGAGATAATAAAAGCGGTTAGGAAAGAAGGGGACGAAGCCGTTCTACGCTTCACGGAGAAGTTTGACAACGTAAGTCTCCCGCAATCAAGATTGAAGGTCACCAAGAGGGAGATTAGAAAGTCGTATCGAAAGCTGAAGGGAAACCAGATCGAGGCGTTGAGGAAAGCCGCAAACAACATCATCCGCTTCCACAAGGAGCAGATCGGCAATGTCTGGTCTTTAAGGGTTGTGAGAGGAGTAACGGTGGGGCAGCTAACTCGACCGCTGTCTTCTGTGGGCGTCTACGCACCAGGAGGAAATGCGTCCTACCCATCTTCCGTGCTGATGTGCACGATTCCAGCTAGGGTTGCCGGAGTTAAGAAGATTGTTGTGTGCTCTCCGCCGGGAACAAACGGAGACATCAATCCGGCTCTCGTCGCCGCAGCGGACCTAGCGGGTGCAACCGACATCTACCGGATAGGAGGGGCGCAAGCGATAGCCGCCATGGCGTGTGGCACAGAAACCGTGCCTAAAGTGGACAAAATCGTGGGTCCTGGAAACATCTTTGTGACCGCCGCAAAAATGCAGGTTAGCAAAGATGTAGCGATAGACCTTCCAGCAGGGCCAAGCGAAATCCTCGTAGTGGCGGACAGCACGGCGAGTCCTTTCATCATCGCCGCTGACCTCCTCGCACAGGCAGAACATGACCCTAGCACCTGGGCGATTCTTTTGACCACATCTAAGAGTCTCGCGTTCGCTGTCGAGAAAGAAGTAGGCGCACAACTAGAGCTGCTTCCAAGAAGAGAGATTGCGAAGTCTTCGGTTCAAAAGCGTGGCTTCATAGTGATTGTTAGAGACTTGAAGGAGGCGGTGAACTACGCCAACACGATAGCCCCAGAACACCTTGAAATCTTGACCAAGGCTCCGTCTAAGGTTTTAGATGGTGTCAGAAATGCCGGAGCTGTCTTTTTGGGAGAATACTCGCCAGTTGCGTTCGGCGACTATTCAGCTGGGATGAATCACGTACTTCCAACCGGGGGCTACGCAAAAACCTATTCAGGTCTCTCCACAAGGGATTTCGTCAAAACCATCAGTTTCCTAGAATGTAGCAAGCAGGGCTACTCAAACCTGAAGGAAACAACCGTCACACTCGCAAAACTGGAGGGTCTCGACGCACACGCAAAGTCAGTATCTGTCAGGAGGAGAAAAAAGTGAAGGCAAAAAAGCTGGCTCGCAAGGAAATCCACGGGTTCCCTTCTTACGATGCTGAGAGCATTTTTCCAGAAAGGCTGGACGAAAAAGTCGTAAAGCTTGATCTGAACGAGAACTTCGCCGTATCAAGCGACATGGTGGAGAAGCTGCTTCTCGACGCTTGTCAAGGTGTAGACGCTCGTCGGTATCCACCGCCCCACGGCGCCACAGCTGTCGAAGCAATCTCAAACTTCTTCGGTTTCGACGAATCCGAGGTCTTTACAGGAAACGGCTCAGACGAGCTGTTGGACCTGCTTATGAAGACTTTTGTGCGAAAACAAACTAGGGTCTTGGTGGTCGAGCCCACGTTTCCACTCTACACCTACTTCACACAACTGTATGGAGGAGAGAAGGTTAAGGTCTTACTTAAACCCGACTTCAGATTGGATGTTAACGCGGTACTTGAGAAGAGCGGCGGAGAGCCCTCGCTACTCATTGTTTGCTCTCCAAACAACCCAACTGGCAATCAATTTGCAAAAGGCCACCTCGAAAGAGTGGTGCGCGAGTTTAACGGTCTCGTTGTCGTGGATGAGGCATACGTTGACTTCGCCAAGTATTCGGTCATCGATTGGATAAGAGATGCCGACAATCTAATTGTCTTAAGGACTTTCTCCAAAGCCTTCGGCCTAGCTGGGATTCGTTTGGGATTCGCTGTTTCAAACCGGTCGGTAATAGAGTGCATTAAGCAGGTGACCCCTCCCTTCAACGTGAACATCATCGCTCAACGACTTGTCGCCCTAGCCCTGCAGAACTGGGACTACTTTAAACAGCAGATTGAGTATATCATCAGAGAACGCGAATGGTTAACAAACGCTTTGGCCAAAACCGGTGGAGTGGTTCCTTACCAATCCGACGCAAGCTTCGTTTTGTTGAGAATAACAAAGAAAGGTCTCTCTTCTTCCGTCGTGAGGGAACAGTTGAGAAGCAAGAACGTTCTTGTGAAGGACAAGGGAAAGGCTCCGCTCTTGGAGAACTGTATACGCGTAACCGTTGGAACACGCGACATGAACGAAGCCTTCGTTTCGGCTCTAAAAGAGGTCTTGGAGGAATAGTCGGTGTCTTACCAGTGTTTAAATGAAGAAAGGAGGATATACCTCAAAGAAGACTCCGCGAAGGGCATCACTAACCTTGCAAAAATCGTTTTCGATTTCGACGGAGTGTTGGTTCACGTTCTGCAATCCTACTATGAGAACATCAGAAAGGTTGTGGACTACTATTTCCTTGAGATTCTTGGACTGGAAGGGGGGAAAGAGAAACTCGTCACTTTTGGAGACATCCAAGGTTTCAAAGACACAGGGCTCTACAACAACGACTGGACCCTTACGCACGCCATCATCACCTACTACCTAGCCATGCTAATCAGAAAACTTCAACAGAGACGTGTCCTAGACGGGTTCCTAAAGCAATTCAGCGACGTACAATTCTCAGAGGTTAGTAGTTTCATCCAAAAACTCAGTGGAGTCGGCGACTACTGCAGGCGCCACGGAGTAGAAGTAGCGGAACTCGTTAGTATGAAAAAAGACAGCGCGTTGGGTATCGAGTACCTGTTAGCACAAGTTAAGAGGGAGAATCAATCCTTTGAGGTTGTTCTTACAAGCGTCCTTCCACGTGCCGAAAGCTCACAGTTGACACTTGTCAAAAAACTAATTCCGTACAGTGTTGAGAAACCTGATCTGCTGAGACGTTTGTTCGAAGAATCGTATCTAGGTGTAGAGCTGTTCAAAAGGTTTTACGATGTCTCGCCTGTTTTCAACTTCAATGAGTGCTTCTTAGATAAGGAGGAGTTTATTCCAACAAGGGAGACACTTCACACGCTTCACTCCAGATTTGGAAAGTTAGCGGTATACTCAGAAAAATCTAGAACTCAGGCCATGTACCTTGTGGAAAAGAACGGTTTTAGAAAGTACTTCGATGAGAATGGGCTCATCTTTTACGAAGAATTAGTCAAGTCTGAAAGTGAACAGCTTGGCAAGCCGAACCCAACTGTCCTCATCGAAATGGTTGAGAAACTTGTGGGAAATGTCAGCAAGGTCGCATACGTGGGAGACACCGTTGCAGACGCGCTGTTGGTGAAAGGTGCTCGTTTACAAGGCTTATCCAACCTATTATTTCTCGGAGTTCTCTGCTCGTCTCAGTATCCAGATGAGCTTCTATCTCAGTTTATGAGATACGACGCTGACGCTGTTATGACAGACGTAAACGACATTCCGTATCTGTATGCTAGTCTAGGAGGAGAAATTTGAAATGCGAGAGGCGAGAGTGGAAAGAAAGACAACTGAGGTTGACATAGTCGTTGAGCTAAACGTTGACGGAAGGGGGAAAGGAAACGTGAAGACAGGCATCAAATTCCTAGACCACCTCCTCACAACCTTGACGAAACACTCCCTCTTCGACCTAAAAGTCAAAGCTAAGGGAGAGCTGAAGCACCACGTATGCGAAGATGTGGCTCTGGCACTCGGAGAGGCACTGAATCAAGCTCTGGCGGACAAGAAGGGCATTAGAAGATTTGGTTCAGCGTTTGTTCCGATGGACGACTCCCTAGCGAGAGCTGTGGTAGACTTGGGTGGAAGACCCTACTCCAACCTCGACCTCAAACTTGGGGGCACCAAGATCGAAAACCTGAAAACCGAGGACATTGGGCACTTTATCGCTTCCTTTGCTCAAGCCTCCAAGTTAAGCCTACACCTAACCGTCCTCTACGGCACCAACGAGCACCACAAGATTGAGGCTGCAACAAAAGCCCTAGCAATCGCTTTGAGAGAGGCTGTGACAAAAGAGCCGAGGATGGCTGGCCAAGTTCCCAGCGCAAAAGGAGTGCTGTAACGAAGTGCTCGTAATACCAGCCGTTGACGTGATGCAAGCGAAATGCGTTCGCCTCGTTAAGGGCGATCCCACCAAGATGAAAGTTTACTTTGACAACCCTGTGGAGGCAGCTAGTCGATGGGCAGATCAAGGGGCAAAGCTCGTCCATTTAGTAGACCTTGACGCCGCCATCGGCATTGGACAAAACATCGAAACAATAGGAAAGATCGTTAAGGACATTCCAGTGAAGACGCAGGTCGGCGGTGGAATCAGAACCCTAGAAAAAGCCGGGAAACTGTTCAGGCTAGGAGCTTACAGAGTGATCTTTGGAACAGCCTGCATCTTGAACTCGACACTATTAGAAGAGGCGGTTCACCGCTTTGGGTCAGATCGGGTCGCCGCTGCCGTAGACACAACGGGGAAAGGCAAAGTAGCGTTTCACGGCTGGAGAACCAGATCGGAAGTCGACTACTTGGACCTAGCCCGCTCCGTTGAACTAATGAAAGTTGGAGCCATAATCTTCACCTCAGTGAGTGTGGATGGAACTTTGAAGGGACCGCCCATTGAGCGGATTCGCAGAGTTGTGAGCGCGGTTAGAACTCCGGTGGTTGCCTCCGGCGGCATAGGGAATCTAGAAGATTTAGTTAACGTAGCTCGAACAGGTGTAGAAGGAGCTATAGTGGGCACCGCACTTTATGAGGAAAAGTTTACTCTAAAACAAGCTATGGAGGCCGTGAAGAATGTTGACTAAAAGGATAATTCCCTGCCTCGACGTCAAAGACGGAAAAGTTGTCAAGGGAGTGCGATTCAAGAACCTGAAGATAGAGGGGGACCCAGCGAAGCTTGCCGCGATATACGAGCAACAGGGAGCAGACGAACTAGTTTTTCTCGACATAACAGCCTCCTACGAAAAGAGAGGCACAATATTAGATGTCGCAAAAAGAACCGCTGACACAGTGTCAATCCCATTCACAGTGGGCGGAGGCATCAGAAACCTAACAGACATCCAAAACCTGCTCAACTCTGGAGTAGACAAGGCTTCTATAAACACGGCAGCCGTAAAGGACCCAACACTCATCAAGCGAGCTGTCGAAGCCTTCGGCAGCCAGTGCATCGTTATTGCGATTGACGCCAAAAGAGTTTACGTGAAAACCTCTGTTCCAGATAAAGTAGTTGTGGACACACCTCAGGGTCGGTGCTGGTGGGAAGTCTACATTGAAGGAGGCAACAAACCCACGGGACTAGACGCTATATCGTGGGCGATGAGGGTGAAGGAACTTGGAGCCGGAGAACTCTTGCCCACAAGCATGGACTACGACGGAACACAAGATGGCTACGACATCTCCTTAACAAGAACCATACGTGAAAGAACGAATCTTCCCGTAATCGCAAGTGGGGGAGCTGGAAGCCTAGAGCACATCTTTGAGGTTTTGACCGAGGGCAAAGCTGACGCTGCTTTGGCGGCATCTATCTTCCATCGGTCGCAGTATTCTGTTGGAGAGGTAAAGAGGTACCTTACTGAAAGGGGAGTTCGCGTGCGTCTCGTATGATGGGAGGCTTGAAGCTTGGTCCTGCAACTAAGTGAAGCTGAAGCGGAAAAGTTTGTGGAAAAGGTGAACTTTGAAAAGATGAACGGGCTTGTTCCCGTGGTGGTTCAAGACTCTTCCAACGACAGAGTTTTAACCCAAGCATTCATGAACAGGCAAGCCTTGCAGCTGACACTGACAAGCGGCAAAATGCACTATTGGAGCCGAACAAGGAAAAGGATATGGCTCAAGGGCGAAGAGTCTGGACACCACTCTCTGCTGCAGAACGCAATCCTTGACTGTGACAACGACGCAATTCTGTTCAAGGTTCAACAGGTAGGGGTTTGCTGTCACACAGGTCAAGAAAGTTGCTTCCACAATCCCATAATTGCTGAAAAGGAGTTGGCGGTCGACGCTAAGATTCTTGAAAGAATCTATGAGGTGGTTGTTGATAGAATCAAAAATCCTACGGAGCGGTCGTATGTCTCCAGGTTGCACAAGAAAGGGGAGGATGCGATTCTTCAAAAGATAGGTGAAGAAACCACCGAGCTTGTTCTTGCGGTGAAGGCGAACCAGCCTGAAGAGATTGTGCACGAGGCTACGGACATACTCTTTTTCATCCTAGTGCTCTTCGCCCAGAAAAACCTGAGGTTACAAGAAATTTTCAAGCAGTTAGAAAATCGCCACCGAGAAAAGACGCGTTGAAAAGCATCTCAGCTTTTGTTATCTAAAACTTGTCTGAACGATAAACTTCTTTGCCTCCAACAATGGTCAAAAACGCTTCAACATCATCAACTTTATCTGCAGGTATTTCAAAGAAATTGTCAGAAAGGATGATAATATCTCTAGTTTTCCAACTTCAATTGACCCTTTGATATTTTCTTAACGAGAAGGAAGCTCCAAGGCGCGTCTTCCCTTCCAAGGAAAGGAAAGAAGCTAGCTCAGAATGTGATGAAAAATGGCTCCCCGATCATCCCGGCGCCAGTAAAGGATCTGAGCTAGAACCCTTTGATCTGCTTCGGGAAGTAGTCCTCGCATGTGCCCTCGCGGTACACGTCAGCCGTCGCGCAGTGCAGACCACCGCCAAACGGCGATACAGCCCAGAACGGGACGGGAATGACGTCAAAGCCCAACTTTTCAAGCTGCTTCATTTGGGCGTTCTCTTCGGCTTCTACGCACACCGTCTTCGAATCGAGCATGAGGACGTTCATAGAGAGCCAGATGCTACAGTAGGAAAGCTTGTGTTTCTTGTCATGGGCCGGGGTCGCGCATTCAACGATTTCCCATTCATTCTTCTTAAACAGCTCCTTGAGTTCAGGCGTTAGAGGAACCCGCCCTTTATTGCTGAGCGCCAGCCCGGGACGAAGCGGGACAAAGGTGGCGTCAATGTGCATCGGCGCCTCCTCCTTGAACGTCACCTCGTGAATGCGATGGTTGGGGAAGTGACGTCGCAACCAGCTTATGCCACCAGCGTTGGTGACTGTAGACCGCTGAACAAACAGGTCCTTCCCGAACCGAGCGACATCCGCGGCGTCGAAAAGCGGTTCAGCCTCAGTCAGGACCCAATCCTTCGCATACGTGTGCTTGATTTGCTCCTCCTTGCTTTTCGCGTTGAATTCGTTCCAGAAATTCTTCTTGTAGGTGCGTTCGGTCAAGCGGGGTTTCGGCGCTGCCTCCCATCGGAAGTTCGGATCCTCCTTGAAATACCGCTCCAGAAGCGGTCGATAGCAGAGATACTCATACCATCTGCTCCGGAAGGACATGGTCGCCTCGAGGATTTCGTTGCCGACCGTCAGCAGCAAGTCACGAGGGGGCATGCACCCAAACATGCTCTCTTGTTTCCAGTCCGGGGTCTGCACTTGCTGGCTAAAATCCAGTGGTGCAGGTCGATCGACACGGATGCCCCGGCGCTCTAGGAGCTTGGCGAAGTTGTCCAATTGCTCCTTGACTTTCTCTTCCATCTCTTTGGGTAGCGGACCGTATTTCCCCAAGGGGTAGCCATACTCAGGCCAATCGCGCTGAATGGCTGGTTCCGGTGCTTGGACCATAGTGCCATCGGCTCGCCCGACAATGACGTGCTTCAACGGATCCCACTCGTTCCAGGAACATACGACGG
>Ga0224501_10002037_pt1 | contig 15764 bp, 9 predicted proteins | sample SF_Oct11_sed_USG_4_FD_169105 | JGI IMG/M metagenome (GOLD analysis project Ga0224501, IMG submission 169105) | Sediment microbial communities from San Francisco Bay, California, United States - SF_Oct11_sed_USGS_8_1 | ecosystem: Environmental > Aquatic > Marine > Sediment | place: USA... | reverse complement strand
GTGAAACCTAGTAGTTCGCTTACTAGTATCTATGTGAAACCTAGTAGTTCGCTTACTAGTATCTATGTGAAACCTAGTAGTTCGCTTACTAGTATCTATATGTGAAACCTAGTAACTCAGTTCTGTTTCAATCATTCGGCCTCAGCTGATATTTATTCATATCACCATGCTGCTTTCTGTTACCATTTGAAGCGCTCCACCTGACTGTAGAAAAGGGAGATGATGACATACTGTTAGCACAGAGACTTCAAATACATGTACACCGAGAATTATCCAATATGTACCATCCAGTCACCAATCTGGAGAAAGTTATATTAATCACGCACCTTTTCGGTGGGATGATCACAGAGAGAAGACAGCAGATTTGCATGCAATAGATAGTGACTCCGTTAGTTCACAGCGGCACTGTCAGAGAGTCTCTTTCGCCTTCTCTCTCAGTTGTTGCTTATCACTCTCATTCTAAACACGTTTGACAGTCTTCAGTGCAGAATCTGTCTTCTTTATGGCATCAATCAGATTGTTATTCACTTCATGCCTCATGGCTAATGCTAGATGGGCCCTGGCCACCTCTGTGTCCCGCGGATTTTCTGCCAAGAAACCTGGCGGTATTTTTGACAAGCGGCGATACACAATACATTCCTCATGACATTATTCTCTTTTTATCCTCCTTCATAATGAATGCGGTTCTCTCCAAAATCCCCCCCCCTGGTTTTCCTGCAAATGCCTGTGTGACTGTTTTAATGAGTTTTGGTGATATGATTCACTCTTTTATTGTAGGCTACCCCCATTAAACTTACTGCATGTAAAGCAAAGTCTATAACAGTTCCCGTGTCCATTGGCAGTTAGAGGTTAGTTTCTATACAGTGGCGCTGATAGGTTATAGGTGTGATATTGCAGACATGTAAAGTCTATAATCGATTATAGAGATCTACTCACAATGCTCCGAGTTTCAGAGGGTGATCTTTGTTTAGGTATGTGTGTCCCGCCTGAAAGCTAGCACCCCTCACTGTGATAGTCGTCTTCTGTCTGGTACGTGTTAGGATGCCGCTGCAGCGACTTTAGAACTGACCCCGGTTCAGACTTGGAACCGGTCACTCATCACAATTGATGGCACGATCTTGCTACTGACCCGGCCTCAGAGGGTGTAGTATCCATAAGGGAGTATGGAATCTGGCAGGAAACGCATGTTTCTCCATGTGATCACTTTTAGACGAGATCAGGGAAAGATAATAGACCATGGAATTATCTCCCTCTCACTTTACCAGCATACCATCATCAGCACTTCAGTAAGGGCGACGTATGTTGTGGCCTCACACAAAACTCCAGATTTTTTGTATCAAAACACGTAGTATGACATAGTTGGCTAGTCACATACATATATTGTTGAATTGGGCCTAATCCGCGTCAATCCTTAGCGGAATAAATAACCCTTTCGTAAGAGCAAAATGGTTTTTTGGCCCATAAAGGATCGCCTGATACGTTTTCACCTGTAGTGATTTTTTTGGATTGCCCTGTAACAGTTTATTTCGCTGGTTGTTTTTATTTCCTTGCAGTCAAAAGACAACTAGTTTTTGGGCTGATGTCATTGGAGGATCTACATGAGCTTTATTGTCTCCACTTGTATACTAAGTGGATTTCTTTGCTTGGGATTTCTCTTGTAGTAGAATATATGCTTTGCTTTTCCCGCATGATGTTGCTTCTGCTCTCTTTATTATTGAAATTTAAAATGGAGACATACTGTCATTAAGGGTATGTGACTCAAGCAGGTACTAGTCTGATTTACCGACCGCCACCTAACCTGCTGGCCGTTTTTCAGCTGGCTGGGTCTGCATGAGTCAGTCAGTCAGACAGTCAGCCAGCCAGTCAGCCAGTCAGTCAATCAGTTAGTTAGTTAGTCGGCTAGTCAACTAATTAGTCTGTCTACCATGGGAAACACCGATTCACCGGACTTTGCGTTGGGCCAGTTTCTGCACTATCCGTGCTTCCGGAAGATAATCTTAGAAAGGCAAACTAAATATCATCCGAACCACAACTCACGACTCACGTACAGCTGCTAGACATAGCACGGCCAATGAGATTCAATGATTTATTTATTTACAGAAAAATACCACCTCGTCACTCTCACCAATAGAATACTGGTGATCCTGGAAGTCTTATTTGTATGAATAAAAGGTTTAAAAAAAAGAAAATCTCTCTGAGGGTTCGTAATTTAGCCCCTATAACCATGGCAACGCACTAAAATATCATTAAAACAGCACCAACGCGCAGGTCTACAAACCAACCAAAACTGCACGCATGCAAAACATGCATGAGAGACAAATCTAGAATGTGTCGTCCATAATAGTGTTAGTTACCGGAGTCTAAGCAAATATGCCAGGAAGAGATAACTCCAGTTATTACTATGAAATATAATTTGAACTTTTGAGGAATGTCTTAAAATTTAGCTGAGGCAGGGAGAGAGATGCCTGTCCTCATCTGTACTTGTTGAAAAGCGTCCTCTTCCTTCGTCACTGGTGACACTAAAGACATTATGGAACCAAGGAGTTTTCATCAGCAGATATTGTCTGTCATTGGACTATCATTTACACTAGAACATCCTTGTTGGTTATGTCATGGCCCTGTTGGTACTAGACCAAGCTTGACTCAAGCAGGTTCCAGCAGCCTGTTCTAGTTACTGTGAGTCATTGGGTAATGACTCTAGAAAACCTTTGCTGTGCTTTGTGGCACTGTCAGTACCTGACTAAAAGATTACAGTAGCTGCTGTTTGTCGTGAGATGATTTAGGAGCCTCCCTGCCGTTGTGTCTTGGCACTACAACCTGTTATAGCATTTTAGCTTGGCTAGACACGGAGCTCTGAGCCATGAAAAGACGTTTTACCCGGTGTCTTGCTGATCGCAGAGTCCAGGGGAACCACTTGAGTTTTTGAAGCGAGTTTCTTCTGCAATTTGGAAAACATTTGGTAACCTTTGATTTTGATTAGGAATTTCAGACTGGAGTGCACGATGATTAAATGAACAGATCAGCGAAATCTGAGTGCGATACACGAATAGCGAGCTAGATCAATGGCTGTGACTGTGAGCTCCTCAAATAATTTCTAGCCCCTGTTGCTTTAACATTGGTGGTTTGTAACTTGGTATCTCATTTAATCAAATGCAATCTCATTCATTTAAATATGATCTCATTTAATCAAATACCATGTCCAACCAAATACAGTCTCATTCAATCGAACACAGTTTCATTCAATCGAGCACAGTCTCATTCAATCCAACACCGTTTCGTCCAATCAAATCAGGCCACATACCGATTCCAATCAAGTCAAACAAAGGATAGCTCACCATACCTGGATACACGGTGCACTTGTGGTGCTTTGAATCTCTTTATCTAGGTCAGTCTCCTGCTCCCTGGCTCTCTTCTCATCATCCTCTCGCTGTCGACGAATCAGCTCATACGTACTTAAATTTTTACATGCTGCAAGATAACAAAACCACTATAGTTGAGCTGCATATCAGAGTGAGCAGCGTGTACTCTGGTTGAAATACTATCATTTCTGTATTATGCATTTGCTCTCAAAGCTGGCAATGGATCACACAGCTCGGATTATGCGATTGTGTATTCTCAAACAAGCAAATGTGCATTGCCTGCTGAGCCACCACGAGGCTGATGAAGTGTGAGTGCAGTACACTGACCGAACACTCGCATTGCGGTTTTTTTCTCCAAGTATGCGGGAGAGAGGACAACTCAATGTAAATTGGGCAAGTTTGATCCCATAGATTTTCATCTATTTATAGTAACTGGGGGGAACTTCATACCATTGTGGATGGGAGCAGTAGCCATAGACATAGACACCTAATGGTCATGCATACGGCAGCAGGGCAGCCCCGACTCACCCAGATAAGCATGGAATCCTAACAGGTGACCAACCAAACCCATGGCGATCAGCCCCAGAGTAGCTGTGATGAAGGTTAATGCCAGGAATCCCTCGTACTGAACCGGCATTCCAAACATCTTAAATTTCGCTGTAATTAGATATAAAGTGTTACTCGTATATACGTATTGCTCTCCTAAAGACAGTATGCATGCTGGTCCAAGTTCTGTTTATGTTCGTAATTCAGTTCAGTTCGCCATAGACCATCTAGGTCCGTTTATCGCAAATTGAACTGAATTACATAATAGATGCACTTAATACCATATCCATCATATCAGAGAATTTCGGAACAATAATGTTTTTTGGACCACCAATATAAAAATTATTGATTTGCTATGACTAAATGTATTGTCTCTGATAATTATCTAGCTAATTTTTTAATAAACTAGCTGCTAGAGGTAGCACTACTCTATGGATGTCACAGCTAAACGGGTCTTGCAATTTTGTACCGATCCCATGCAGGCATCTTATAACTTGTAACTTCAATAACCTAATACAGGTTTTGCATTCATACGTGTGTATCTATGCCGTGAATGTAGAGAAAGTCCCCGAATACAAAATAAATGACTGACTCACCAGTCTCTATCAAAGAAGAGGTGGGAGTAGCTGTAGGAGCGGTAGAAACTAATGAGGTAGATTCCAGCAAATCTACAACAGTGTAAAACATTACAACATCAACATACAGGAGAGGTTGTTCTATGGGCGAGACTCCAGTATTTAGGCCCAATCTGGATCTGAAGAGGGTGAGAGGACAAAGCAACACCTCACTGGAGATTGAATCAGGAATCTTCGACCATAAGCTTTCATCACTATACACTGAGACGTGTGACAGTGTAAGTTTGTGTCACTTTGTGCTTTCTCAGATCCAGATTGCGATGTAGTCCCGCTCATACAATACCAGCTCAATCGGGCAAATCATGTATCATCCTGAAAACAACTCATTGGGTTAGTGATGCCATTCATGTAAGAAAAGCACCTTACCAGCACGGGCTGAATAGCTGAGTAGCCTGTACGCATGTGACGGAAGACCAAATCTTTTTACACTCGCATCTATGCAGCGAGGTTTCCAGACAGCGCTGATATCGTGACTTACCTGCATATGGTAGTAGTATAGCTCCTGTTTCTGCATCCGTGTAGAAAGCGATAAACTGAGCAAGGTTCATGGCCACTAACATGGCTGAACCAGCTAGCGAGAACACCAGAGACATGATAAACGTCCTGCAATTAGACAGAGATTCAGTTATAACGCCACCATCACAGTAATAAGTTTATATATCGATAAAATCATAGAATTACTTAGAGATACAGGCATACAATTACTTTTTGATAAGGAATAGACTTAATTCAGATACAATCATGGCATTACTTAGAGATACAGTCATATAAATGTATCACTAGATACTGTCATGTAGAGTTACCTATTGATACAGTCATGGAGTTACTTATGGATACAGTTTAGTATTATTATAGTGGAGAAAATAGTTGTTATTGGTGATTGATTTAATCATATAACTGCTTCATGTATACAGTGCCGGTATGTACGGAATGATTTTATATGATACATGTACACTAGGCATGTGATAGGTTTCTAAAATTCACTTCTACCAATGATTGATTATACAGAGTGCAAAATGCTTCCATATATATACTGTGGGTTAATACGAACGACCCCAAGACACCGCACACAATTGACAAACAAGTATCATGCATGCTGGACAGATTAGGGAGATTTACAGATCATTTGTACAGGGACCATTTGCTGCATGATCAAAATTTCTAAGCTCTGGATTTTTTATTTAGAGGTTTAAAGGGCAGGCCACATGATGGCGAATTTTCGATTTTGTGATATGCTAATCACAAAACGCCAAAAAAAATCACAATTCGCGTTCTTAGCCAAACGATTGCGATCACTATCCGCAAACTACTAGGGTTTCCCGCAGTAATGTGACCCCGGCCAATGAAACAGCATAATTAGTGCCGTATGGGGGTTCTATTTCCGGTCAAATTGTCATGAAAAATCATGCCTGGGGATTTTGCTCGTAGTCAGACTCAACTAGCCGCTACTTCGATCAGAATTTTTTTATAATCGCCTCTGATGCTCGAGCTGATTCTCACGTATTCTGGTTGCTCCTTGCTCTGAGATAATGACTGGCTCAAATAAGGTTTCGAGTCAGGCGTAGTTGGCCATTCTGACCTCCTACTTTATAGCCCTTGGATTCCCAAGGGCCATTTGATTTGATTTGATAATTTTATTTCACATGAATAGCTCAAATAAGACTAGAAGTCTTTTTTACATTAAGGTCCATGAAGGCTATAGAAGTGTTTGAGCCAATCAGCGCGTGCCTTTTAAATGCGATTTGTGATTTCAGCATGCCAGAACTGCCAGTTTCGCGCGAAACGGCTATCGCAAATTCACAAAGCGATTTTTCACGTGACGTTATTTGCAATTTTTTCTCGATTTTTTCGCAAATTCGCCATCGTGTGGCAGGCCAAAGTTATCTAGGATAACGCTTTTCTGGGGATTTTATGTGATGTCTGGTTTGCAGAAACTTCCAGTTTGCAGCTAGTTTCTGGAAAGATACGGGTCTAGGCACCTATAGATTGGCGTCTGGAGACCAGCTATAGCTATACATCTGCTAACCAATATACTTACACCCTAGGGGGATTCAGGTGGAATAGGGACTAGTTTTACTGCCCGGGGTGGTTAGAGGTAAACCCCAAGCTGATAACGCCATAGAGAATTATACACAGTGTAGAGCACACTGTACATTGGTCAAAAAGTTATAGGAACTTGGGGAAAACTCTATGACGTCAATTAATGGGTGTATATGCCGCTGATATCACATACACTAAACTTATACTTACTTATAGTTTTTAGAACCCACACAGTTGTTGAGCCATATACAGTGATGATCAAACTTTGCTATACACTTATTACAATAACTGCAGTGCTTCGCATTCTTTGCTCTGAAATAATATTGCTGAACTTAAATACATGAATTTTGTAAACTTAATTCAAAGTCTTAGGGCATGCTTAGGAATAATGATCGAGATTGTGGGTCTAGTCCCATGCCAAGGTGAGCTTCCAGTATGGATATAAGCCCTCACAAAGTTTCAAGCTTCTACTACTCAGTAAGTAACAAGCCTCGAGCTTAGGAGGTCTGTAAGCAGGATGGCCATAGATAAATGGGATGACTGTACCCAGAAAAAACTATTTGAATAAATTTGTCTGGTGAAGCTGCCGAGTTAAATATTTGTTTTTCACTAAAAACATTACTGTAACATGAAGCACCAGGGGTGGTTCAGTATCAGTGCTCCACGTCGCAGTGAGTGCTCTACCACTAATACCGGGATCAGACGGGCGTAATCTGACTTTCCATGGCTTCGCCAAACTCTCCTCCAGCAAAATGCGCCTATCTAGTAGCCTAGTACTCACACATTGGTTTCACAGAGATAACAGTGATCATTTTCTATAGCGTGTTTGTGAATAGTTCTGTCTAATTTAGCACTCGTTCCTTTCACCGCTTTCTTCAGCACACCATCATCTGACGGATCTATCACAGTAGCAGCTATATAAGTCCCTAGTATTCCTACCATCATCACACTCATCAGCTGCAAGCGGACAGGTGGGTTAGTGGATCACCTCTGGTGCACAGATTTAACAACTTTGGATTGAATTCCAAACTGCAGGATTGGCCACAACGATCAAGTCACTCTTCAGCATCATCTGGAGGAGCGGGGCAGATGAGCAGCTCCTTTCATTTTAAGGATGAAAGGTCCCCCCCCCCCGAATTCTAAGAGATTACTAACTGACCTGACCAATAAAACAAGATTATACTCATGGGTACAGTATACTATATATAATCAGCCATCGGCTGTCCGATGGTTGGACTACGGCCTTCCTTCTCGCTATCCACAGGTTGTGTGGTGTTATTGAGGGAGATTGAGCCATTTTCTGCCACGCTGGCTCAAAACGGGTCGGCGGAGTGTGATCAGCCAGGGATAAGTCTCTTGAAATACTTCGTCATGGCCGAGAATTGAACCCGGGCCACGGGGAGGACAGACAGTGAGCTATCCCACTCAGCTATCATGACCTGGGCCACGGGGAGGACAGACAGTGAGCTATCACACTGAGCTATCATGACCCGGGCCACAGGGAGGGCAGACAGTGAGCTATCCCAGTGAGCTATCATGACCCGGGCCACAGGGAGGACAGACGGTGAGCTATCCCACTGAGCTATCATGACTGACAGTATATTGCCTGGCCCAAAATTAATGAAATTGTCAGATACCTCAATTGACCAAAGCTCAACAACAAGGGACTCAGTGGCTGGCTTTTTCTAGAAAACATGCAGCTGTACACGCTCTCTATTAGGTGTCCTGTTTTGCATAAATTGAAGATTAACATATCTCCTAATACCTGATGCTTCAAAGCTGGCTACATATTAATAGTCTAACAGTGCTGGTTACTCCTTAGGGATTTCAGCTACCTCGACCAACTTCTTTTGGACACATGTGGGATATATGTCAATGCACTACATTCATTGACATTGCTGAACAACTAAGTTTGTGTAATATACTGCTGGTGTGGATATGCGAATGCCTAACAAGGCTATTTTGCTGTCTCCATGACAGAACAACTGTATAAAACCGAAGCAAGAATAGGATAACAGGTATAGCTGGCTCCTGACATGGTGAATGAATTGGTCTTGCAGTTAATGTCCTGCTACAGGAAGTACCTGCATTGAATGACCATGAATTACATGCATCAAGAAGCAAGTTGGAATTCCTATTCTATGCAACATGCGGATGTCTCTGCTGAGCAAAGGATGCAGCTGCAGAATATCCTTGATATCCGGACAATTTAAAAGTTCGCGACGTTTTCCATTACAGTATCAGTGTAATAGAAACTTAGCGTCCGATGATCAGCTATTGAAACGCCTTTTGCAGGTATTTGACTATTCATTTTGTCTGCAAATGACTAAACCAACTCGGACACCACCAAAAATAGTCATACAGCTAGACTCCGTATTCACTAAAGGCAGCAAACCAAATGTGGTAGATGATATAAGGTGTTTGATAGATACTGTGTGATGGCTGGTGTGAGGTGTTTGATGGACACTGGGATACTACAGGTGATGTCAAATGCTAGACCAGTACTTACCACATATGCTGCCGGCTGCCATGAAGTGGGAACGTTGGGAACATTTACTCCATACCAAACGAGTCCAAAGAATATCAGCACACCAATGACAAGAAACTGTAGTGGGTGGAGCGGCCATGACAGTCCATTCTTCCGGCTCGGTAATCGCGTTTCCATAGTGATCACGATACGCCTCGGCTCAAACTCTACAATAAGGAGTTGATGATCTTCGGATAGGAAAGCGTCCATGGCGCGTACACACTGAGTAGTGATTACTACTAAAGCCAGATAAACTCCCGAGGGGGAATAGTCAACTGAGTGTGCGGTTTCATTATGTTAAGCGGTTGAACTCGGTGTAGAAGAATGTTGTACCAGAGAGTCCAATTCACGCCTCAGACATATCAGGAACCAATTTTTATAACGGGCGTAAATCTATTTTCTTTCCTTAATGACAAGGGAACACCAAGAGAAAATTTTATAGTGTAATAACTGGATTCTACTAGGCCAACAATCAAACTCAGCTCAGAAAAGAGAAGTAAGACCGTAAAAACAAGTTTGCGTAAGGTTTGGGCTTGTTCTTGTATAAATAGAACCGTTCCAACCCATTCTACAGTCACAGGCAACATGTAAACAAGGTGCGCGCAGTGAAACTAATGTATGATTCTCATTCTTTAGAGTCCTGGGAATTACTATTGTAATGAAAATCTTGGGTTAGTGAAGGCGTTTTTCCATAGATTGGCGCTGACGAGGGACCCAACACTTCAAGAAACTGAGGGACACGATTCTGTAAACGTTTGATGTAAATGGCGCCTGTTCACTTTTTCTTTCACCCCATCCCCCGTCATATGCTGAGGAGCCATGGCACGTCTTGTAGCTTATGTTGGTGGGATGGGTAGAGGAGATAATCACATGACAGGTTCTCTGAGGAGCTGATATACATACTGTTAAATGACTGAGATAAAAACTGTTTGCGCACACTCTTATGTTGCATTGTTCAAACACATGTGAACAAACATTTGTCCTAGTATATTAGCCATGGGCAGCCTAAATATCCCAGTTTTAGTATGTACTAATACATGTGATCAGTGATGATAGCTCACTGGGATAGCTCACTGTCTGTCCTCCCCGTGGCCCGGGTTCAATTCTCAACCACGGCGGAGCATTTCAAGGGATTTTTCCATGGCTGATCACACTCTGCCAACCCGTCCTGAGCCAGCGTGGCAGAAAATAGCTCAATCTCCCCTCAATGACACCACACAGCCTGTGGGCAGCGAAGAGGAAGGCCGAAGTCCAACCAAGGACAGACGATGGCTGATAGAACAAAATACAGAAAAAACCCTGTGATCATGTTTTGTGTATTACATTAATTGCTCAAACCAGCGTTCACTCAAACTTTCAAAGTTTCAGGTCAGTCATACTTTGACGCACCTAGCTAACTTTACAATCTTTCTTTATCAATGTGAGACAGTGAGCGACAAGGAGGGGGGGGGCAGCGTAGCATGTATGCATCACATCGAAGATTTGTATTGACCCTGGTGTAAATAGTATATGATGCTCACCTCATCAGGATGGAGAGTTGCTGCTGAAAGTGAAATTTCAGACCGCAAAGGTAGAACCAGTGGCAGCACTAGATATGTTTGTGCAGAACTCAATCTGCAGATTGAGATCTAGCTTAGGTAGATCTGCTCCTCTGGTCTTCTTTCCGCTAGTATGAATTAGCACCTATCAGATCAAACAAAACCTATTGTCTTTGTTAGTTTTGATCCTTATGTCAAATCAGCGAAAAATAGTCACAACAATGAGTTCTATAAAATTGCCGTTGCGAGTTGAGAATTTGCAACAATCGCAATCAAGTAGGTCCTACTTGTTCTGTGATCACAACCAATTACCAGTTTGTTTATCCGATCACCAGGTGACAAACCCTCTAATAAAAACAAATAAACTTAACATCAGCAAGTAAGCGAGATAAAACAAATAATATTAAACCATCAATTTATTTAACAATATTTATTTTTAGCTGTTAACGCATAGCCTCTTTAATACACATGGTTGTATACGGGGAATGACGTGTAGAATCTTGAGGCTATTGAGCACGTCCGGTAAAGGCTCTAACCACGGCTCTAATTCTGTGACATGGCGAAGTCAGAAAAAAACCCAGAGTTTGATTTGGCTGCGTTATATGCTGAATTACAACGCTGTAGCGATGCCCAAAACTACGAGCGTGGCTTAAAGACGACTGAACAAAGTATGAAATCATTTATTTGTCATATTGGGCCTAAATAAGGGTGATACCTATTATGTTTGAGTCGCTAAAACCAGGTGCACGTCTGACTCTTGACAGTCACAGTCACTGACTGAGTCAGTGACTGTGAGTGACACACACTGTGAGTGACACACACTGTGAGTGTGACACTGACAGTGAGTGAGTGACCCTGACTGACTGAGTGTGACACTGACTGTCACACTCACTGACACTGTCTGACTGAGTGAATGTGACAGTCAGTCAGTGACTCTCTGTCTCTGAGTGAGTGACCCACACCGACAGTCATTAGACTCAACACTTCACTCACTGACTGAAGTTCACCGAGTCTCGACTTAAGTTAGTCTGACTCGGTCGGCAAGTTTAGTCACCCTCGTGTAGTAAATCTACCTACTGACCTTCCTCGACCTATTCTCATTTGGGTGATGGCAGGCATGGCATATCCTCATGCACCATCACCATGTTGAGGTGTTTCTGTTTGGCTCTGGACAAAACGGCTGTCAATGAGGTGTGGAACTTGAAGTTGAGCTCAACAGATTAACAGTAACATACCATGCTTAATGGTACGGGCAAAATATTGATGTTCGTTCTCTGGCTCACTATGTTTTAGTTTTAAATGGTGCACCCAACGAAGTTGAAGCCTTTCACGCTAGATGTGTCTGCTACATTCAGCTGAACCAGTTCCAGAAGGTTCTAAATATCTGTGAGCATAACGAACAGCTCAGCAGGTACGTCATGGCAGATTGGAACCCATTCTGGAGGTTTTAACTTGATGTACTCTGTCTATGTTCTGTAACCCTCAACTCAGCTCAAGATACCCTTGCCCGTTAAACTGTCAGTTTGACTGAGCTTTCAAATATCCAAAGGCGCAAAGTATAACTTGCAAAAGGTTATTGTAAGAGGTTTATGTTAGATAACGAATATTAAATACTGATCTGGTGCATTGGTCTGTCCCAGTGAAAATGCTACGTAGTCAACCTACCTATCGCAATCAATTTTGGTTGACTTGTCATCTCTTCAATGTATTCGAGCCAGTGGGTGCTCGGTCAGTATTGTCCATTTTTAGCATTTCGGGTTTGCCAATTGTTCAATTGTCAAGGAAGGTGTGGTTATCCGAAAAAACCTAATGTCCTGTTGAGTGCAAAGACCTACGCCTTTCAAATGATACTTCTATTGAGGTCACCAGGTCGTAATGTAATGCTCTTACCCGCTGTGGTAGGAATAAGCCTTTGACCTGTTCCCACTATTCTTTCAGGGGTTTGATCTTTGAGAAGGCGTACTGTTACTATAGACTGAATAAGAATAAAGAGGCTCTGGCCGTGCTCAAAGCTCAGTCACCCCTTGATCTGAGATGCAAAGAACTCATGGCCCAACTGGTGAGTGGTTCACAGATATCAACCGTCATGGATATTAGGGACCTCTGTCGTATGTTCAGCCATTATATCATATAACCAGTATTACGCTGAAAGGATTATCAAGGCATGGGTTTTATCCAAAGTTTCTATGATAACTCTCTCAGATGAAAATGCGAAGAAAGGTACTTCTACATGTATGCTGAAAAAAAATATTAGCCTGGCTGATCTCTTTGGTTCAGTAGCATTTCTGGGTTATGTAACTTTCGAAGGCAGGTCTTGGCTGCGATGTTTCATATTACTGATGTGCGGCTGTTTGTATTTTGTAGTTGTATCGCATGGAGGATTTTGAGGGCTCTATGGCACTGTATAAGGAGGTGATGAAGAACTCGCAGGATGATTATGATAATGAGAGGCAGACTAATATATCTGCCGTTATGGCAGCTCTGAGTAATGCCAGCTCCAAACCTATGGTAAGAGCCTGCTGGGAGAGTAGGCTTGTCATCTCTTCAATGTCTTAGACTGTATTATGTATTGGTATTGCAAGAGCTACGATTACTCGTACAGAATGAGCAGCTGTTCATTTGTTAGGTAAACTATAAGTTTAAATACCATCCTATGTGAAGAGAGAGTTATTATGTCCATGCGCTTATAACTAACCCCAATTTAGTAATGAAATGTTCAGTATTTTTATCTGCCTTGTTATTTTATCTTTGTAAAATTTCCTTTCTGCTAGCCAGAGATACACAACTCTTACACCTGTACTCATTTAAAACAAATACTCTGTAATTGAGCATTTTACCGATTGTCTCGAGTGCCTGTGGGAGCAGTAGGAGCTAGGATAAATCTGAGGAGCTGGGTTTGAACCAGTGCTTCTACCACTCAGCTTCGCGCTATCCCTATCTAGTGAGCTGTTCCTTGGACTGGGTTTCCCGGGTCTGATTCCCAGTTTTAGCAAAAACTCCGTCCCCCGCAAACCGTGTCGGTGTCGGATCGCGATGTTAAGTAAAGGAGATCCACGCATAAAATTACCTTCTCTATGGGGCACGGGTGTAAGCGGAGAGTCTCTTAATGACTCGCCTCTGGAAACATTTATTCATTCAATTACACTCAGCAGGTCAATTTCTGCTTGACTTCTGTCGGGTGCTCTGTCTTGCAGACACAAAATCGCTGTCATGTCATTGCAGACTCTACCTGAGGATGAGGAGGATAGTTATGAGAGATGTTATAACAATGCTTGCTTCCTGATTGGTCAAGGAGACTACACAGGTGCCGTGGCTAAACTAGCCACCGCTGAAGGTAGGCACCGAGACAATATCCGCTGCTAGGAGGGAGAGTGCCCACCTGTGCAACGTCTGTGTTTGGTAACAAAATGTCTGCGCTGGTGCAACTTGGGTCACTGTGGAGTTATGCTGCTGGGTTGTAGTTTTTGGTTGTTGATGTAGAGTGATGTTACATAATTGTGTAGTTTCCCTGTTATGTAAAGCTATTCTACCCTGGTTGTGCAACATATCCAGGGTTTTCCTAGTTGTGTAGAATGTCTGGTGTTCTGAGTTGTCTTGTTGGGTTGTGTACCGTATCTGTTAATTTGAGTTATGTTTCCTGGTTGCACACCATATCTACTGTTTAGAGTTGTATTGTCAGTCGGTGTAGTACGCAGTGCATTTTTTGTTATTGCAGAGTTATGTAAGGAGAGTCTGGAGGAGGAAGGTGACCTCACTGAGGAGGAGAAGGAGGACGAGCTGTCACTTATCAGGTAAAGCTCCATTCTCCACCATAAATCCATTAGCTGGCCCGCTGCTGTCATCACCACCTCTGCTGACTCCGCCACCACTGCTGGTCATGCCAGCCCACTGGACTGCTTCAAACTCTTAATTTGTTTGTTTAGAGGGAAGTTTAGTATCTCCTGACTTGAGATTTCCCGAATTGGCTTACAAATCGTGGCTGAGAACTTACAGTGTGTAAAAGTTGTGCCCCTTTTGTGATCAGGCACAAACCTATCCCTGTGCATGCTCTCTTACCATTGCAGAGTGCAGCTGGCCTATTGTTCTCAAAAGTTAGGCCAGGTACAGGACGCTCTGCAGTGCTATAACACGGTGCTAAAGAATAAGCCGAGTGATGCCTCGGTGGCAGCTGTGGCAGCTAACAACGCTGTTGTGCTAAACAAGGTAGGTTATGTAACATCTCTATTGATGAAAGTGGGATAGACTAACCATCCCAACTGTGTGGTCATTACCTCACCCGAAGCGTAGATCACTGGTCTCTATGAGCGCCATTACCACCTACCATTACCAAAAGCTGTGACTTCGTGAGATCCCCTGACAGGATGGTTATGTTGTCAGCAGAAAAGTGAAGAATGGAAACCCACACATTTAACTGTGTGTTATCTCTTATCCTGTATTATAGCGAATGCTCATCCTTTAGGTTTATTATTCCCAACTAAATTGCCCCTGAAAACTACCGCCTGAATATGTATATATTGCACATGTATAACATTTTGCGTACGTGCTGGTGAAACTGTCTCTCTTGTGGATGCGACCAATAGGGTGTCATCGGTGAGAGCATCAGACAGACCCTCAAGTTGACCCTTGACTTTTTCTTTCAGGAGCAGAATGTGTTTGATAGTAAGAAGAAGATGAAGCTAGCGACAGCTCCTGAGTTGCAGAAGAAACTGCAGTCCGGTCAGCTAAAGATGATCGACATAAACCAGTGTCTACTCGCCTACTATGCCAACCAGGTATCGCTAACATTATGCTGACTTCACCTTAACGTTATCCTCATGGACATAACTGTGACAATGGGTCGTGGCGAGGCATGAGCTGTGTGAGATTCCAGACTAAACAACTACTCATTTTCTGAACATTAGCGTTTTCATGTGGGAAGAATCATAGAAGAAAGAGCCTTTGTCAATGCATAGAACCCAGTGTCCGTGTTGAGCCTGTGACGGCGGTGTCTTTGTTGAGCCTGTGACGACAGTGTCTGTGTTGAGTCTGTGACGGTGGCGTCTGTATTGAGCCTGTGACGGCAGTGTCTGTGTGGAGCCTGTGACGGCAGTGGCTGTGTTGAGCCTGTGACGGCGGTGTC
>Ga0224501_10002036_pt1 | contig 15764 bp, 9 predicted proteins | sample SF_Oct11_sed_USG_4_FD_169105 | JGI IMG/M metagenome (GOLD analysis project Ga0224501, IMG submission 169105) | Sediment microbial communities from San Francisco Bay, California, United States - SF_Oct11_sed_USGS_8_1 | ecosystem: Environmental > Aquatic > Marine > Sediment | place: USA... | reverse complement strand
TCAGTGAATTCATAGGTTTTTGTTTTCGTTTTCGGGCCCATTTCGTGCTCATACTTCGATCCCAGTAGTCAAAAGTGTGACAAAGTTGTAGAAGTTTGGCTTTGGCTACCAATCGCGCAGGCGCGCATATGTAATAACGTGGAGCCGCTGTGATGTCTTTTGCGACAGTTTACGTAACGCGGGAAAATTTCAACTGAATGAAAGTTCATTTGAGAATTCCAAGATTTAGCCGTATTTTTTACTACATCCCCTGCTCAGTATGGACTTTTATTCGACTCAGGTAGGTTTTGAGACACACCGATTCTGATAAGTCAAAAGAATTTGCCTCGTCATCCAACCTTTAACAATACTGACCAGTGCCTAATGGTAGAATAGCGATAGGAGGGGCATCACAGATAGCATCTTGTCCTACATTATCCAGACACTGAAGGGCCCAGCCCACTGTGCCATCTCCTCCACATACTAATATCCTATACTGCTTCAACTTCCTAAACACATACAGCCTGCAATACGAGCACAGAATTATATGCAGTTTTCACCTTTTTAAACAAGTCTTGACTACAATTCATTACCGAAGATTAGCATTGGCCAAATCAATTGTTATACCACTTGTCTTTGGGTGACAGGATCGGAGTTTGAGGTCTACTTGGTCAATCAGACTTCTGTTCAAAGCAAATCACTCGTCAGCAGTTTATTTTATTCAGTGTCATCTCATTGTTTTGCAAAATCTTGATGGATGATGGGTATCGGATGTGTGGCAACTCTTCACTATTGTTACCATCACGGATGGGGAACTTGACAGCTCACTAGTACCAGGTGTTATGGTGCTACCAGTCTATCCAATATTCCAGTCAAATAAACACAACCAGTACCACCATCTGTGAAACTGACCGAGTGAGAAAGTTTCCATTTTCAATTGGTTCAAAAAGGTGACAAGACAATTTTGCAAATGAATCTGAACAGACAGTTTGTGTATTCTGCCTGAATCTATTTTGGCAAAACATCAGTTCTTGAAAGCAACAGAGAATACCATTATTTATAACAGTCAGTAGTCCTGGTGCTTCATCAAGTCAACCTACCCAGGAAGCGGTCCTCCATTACTGAGATCAAAGACCTGGTGTGGGTTTAAAGTTTTCCTAAACCAGATTATGAGCTGTTCTCCCTGGCAGCCTCCTGACTTCACATTAACTAATACTAGCAGTGGCACTGCTGACTCATGTACCATATGAGGCTGTAAAAAGAGATGAGTTCAGAATATACTGAGAAACTCAACTCAAGAGTGAATAGAAGTCATGATAGAGGCCTAAACAGTGACCTTTGAGTGGCATCAATTAAGCGGATAGGTCAATTTAATTGATGGGGAGATTCAGTCTCAGAGGTAAAAGATCAATTTAAAGGGGTTATATCATTGCCAAAAGTATATTCACTTGTTTTCAGATTCTGAAGCCTACCATGAACAAATGGGCCCAATACCCGGCTCAAATGGAAGCTTAGATATAGCCCTATCCAATGCGCATACTTAGAGCCCTTGGTTACGCACTTTTCAGACCGCCGACGTCACAGAATTGGCCTCGAGATAGGAAATTAACGCAGGGCTGTTGGTGTTTGCATTGATTTTCCGGCTTATGTGCTAATGTCTGGAAAATCTTCTTGCAGGTGTATACTAGACTTGTATGTGGAGTTACCTGCCTTTAAGGATGGGGAACACAACTTCAAAAGTGCGTCTACATTCGCTCATGACATAACCCTCTTAAGCAGGCAAATTATTTAAACCAATATATTCAAAGGAAGGGTTTGTATACAGTGGGTGGGTACTCAGTCAATGACTGATGTTTGAGCCGATTTGCACCCCCCCCCTCCCGGCGGTTCACATACACAGCTTTACACTTCTAGTGTACCTGTATGTTTGGTAGGAGCATCACATATAGTTGCTTATCCCCGTATATACAGTTCTGTAGTAATTTGAATACTTGTGTAGCTTTATCTCGTGATTGGTATGTTAAAACAAGTGAACCATATTCATAGTATATCACATCTATCTGATGCCATTTGTTCTCTGCAACAGAAATAACTCAAACTTTACATGCTTGGAAGTTCTGGCGTAACCTCTCAGCAGCTGTTACGTCACCAAATCTCAAGCAAAACTCTTCCCCTCAGCGTACAGAGTTGTTCTTAGCCATCAGAAATAATGAGTGGTTTGGTACACACATTTACGTTTTTGGTAGGCACAAACTCTGGCCAGTCACAGACATTGGTGTTGTTTAAAAGACGCCAAACTCATCAAATTTTAGTGAGAGAAGAGCCCTATTTTTCAACATCAGTCGTTGAAAAACTCAGTAATAGCTTCAGACTGGGCAAACCATTCACTCAGTCGATTTAACTCTCTCAGCCCTAGAATGAGCTCATGAAAATTATGTGAATCCCGTTTTTCCACTTCTGACCAGATAACTATTTGGTCAATCGGACGGCAGCAGGGCAGTACCCAGTAACCAACTAACCAGGTGCACCTGAGATTACCATCAGGATGATCAGGCTTGCTCATACCTGGGCCGAGTTTGTCCAATAGGATTTTGGCGTATTGTCTCTGAGAGAGATTGAGAGGAAGATTACTAATAAAGAGAGCGATCACAGAACCGTGTGGGTCTTCTTTCATCTGTATATAAAATCGAGTCATCCTGGCTCTGCATATTGACTCCTACAGAAGAAAAGTGTTTGATAAATAATTGAGATAAAGTTACTAACACAGGAAACTGTGTTAGGTTGAGAAAATCACACATGACACTGCTCGGTGTTTAGCCAATTTGGAGAAGGGTCACCTTTGCGACTATACTTTGTTGTCATTGATATGAACACTTGGATCCGCAATCAGTCTGCAGCACAGGGCTGACCCTGTGGACAGTCTCATTTGGTTCTGACGTCTTCAAAACGGAATAGTTTCATTGGAATCAGTGTAGATTTTATGGAAAGTACACAATTCTATAAACTGGATACACGCTAAATCGGAGTTGTTTACCCTTTGACATAATGTGCGACAACTCGTGGTGTATTCCTGCGCAGTTCGCGCGTATTTGTGGCATCAAAAGTGTATCAGTTTGTCTGACCTTGTGTTTGGCGATCGTCTACCCACATAATCACATCAATGTTTGTTCCATTGGCTTAAAATTGGTCAGCTGTGTGTGGATCGGATATTGGGATGACTTCACCAGAATAGTTCTAGCAAGTCGCAAGATTGAATTTCAGTTTTACCTTGGCTATAGATTGTATAAGATCAAAAGGTCGTTGGTCTGGATCTAATTTCTGGTGTGTTACTGCCTTATCAACAAGCACAGTCTTCATGACAAAGTTTTCTATTGGATGCTCCTGCAGGCCGAACTTTGATAAGGCAAGAGTCATACACTCCTCCACAGTAGTTTCCCTGTTTACTGGAATGTCTTCACAGTTGCTGTAAGAACCTTTCTGCAATGGCCTGTAATAATATTGAAAGCAAAGTTAGTAAACAGGCGGGTACAGACTGTAAGGAAATAAAGGTACTCGGTATAACTTACAGTAGGCTATCAATGTAGATAGATATGCAGGGTAGGTACTCGGTATAACTTACAGTAGGCTATCAATGTAGATAGATATGTTGCCCTTTTCCTTTTCTTTTCGTCGCAATATTAAGGAGGGAACAGAACCGGTCAATGGAAGTGTGAGCTGATCCTTGATTGGGTATCTTTCATCCAATCTGATTTCTTCTAAAAAACCGGAAGCACACATATTGGTTAATACGAAGGAGGGTACCCTATTTGTTTGAGACACCAACTTCTTCCATTGACCACAGCCATTACGCCACTATAATACTCTTTTGAATTTGAGAAAATAATATAAGCTGGCCAGGCTGATCATCGTAGTTGGAGTTTTCGGCTTTTGGAAAATCTCGGATGATCTAAAAAATTCTTGGGCAAAGAAAGAAAGGCCCATGCATGACGTGTGTCTAATTTCTGTTTCGAGTGTTAAGCTATTTGGGTTTCGGAGCAACCTAACCTGGCCTTGTGTTTGGTTTCAAAAGATGCCAACACACCTGAGGTACTGTATGAGTACATGTTTTAATTACATAATATATTTCATTATCTTACCATCATCTAAACACACAAGACAAAGGTAGAACTTCTCCGGTTCAGGTGGCATATAGAACACCCGAAGACTTTCCTCCTAAAACATTAACATCAATGTGAGCTCGGGTGGGAGGGGGGGGCTCATACTACTGCAGAACAAGCGTCAAGCCCTAGAGGGCTGGTAGGTATGACCATGGAGAGGCTAACTCCATGGATAGGGTGGCCAACTACCCGTGGAGTACAATGAAACACTGAATAATAGAAACTAATCAGAATCAGAGATAAATGGGCCATCCTTACCAGGGCAGCCTGCACGGGAGAACTCTTGGATGTGATGAGAACGTGATAGGAGCCCAGCCTGTAAGCTTCATCTCCATCATATACATGCAGCTTCCCTGTAAAGATAAACAGGTGACCTTTCGAGGGAAGATTTTCAAACGACTTCTCAAATTAAACGATAAAATGCCCATTTTTCCTCTCCATTTGGATTTTATACACAAAAGTCGCCGTATAAAAATCCAACTGTTAGTTCAATTCTTTAGTGAAATGTCCCACGTTGCAGGGTGGATGATGGAAGAATTACGTTTGGATTTCGACCAACACGGATTAGGTAATATTTTAAGAATTTAGTTTTGATATGGGATGACACCATACCAAGGTTTGAGTCATCTGACTTGAGTTCCCTGGGAGATTTCATGCAGGTTGTTGTAGTTGTTGGGGTGGGTTGTGGTGTAGATGATGTGCTTCCGTTGTCTTCACCCTGATCTTTAGAATCGCCACTGGACCAGTCATCTGAGATGGTACGAACTGTAAAATCACTCTATCATCAGTCGCAGTCAACATAATTGCCATGAAAAGACAGAACCAAGTGAACAAACTCACTGAATGCACAATATGAAATTCATACATACATTGGCCATACTACAACACACCGACCGGACTGTGTCAGTCTCAACTGCAAGTGTTGATGATCGGCCCTTAGGTGGGTCTACGAGACTGAGACCCGACCAATGCCACCATCTATATGTGTGTTATGCAACAGCTGCTCTACCCTTCAGAAATATCAGGCCAAATTGAAATTTTATTGCTGGCGTATATCAATTCTTGCCTAACACCTGGGCAGTTTGACAGATCACAGGGAAACCTGTGACCTCATCACAGCACATGTGACCATGTGCCCCTCGGAGTTCTTCTCTATATGGCCTTCTCAATACCTGGCCCATAACGCAAAGAAGCTTGTTGTGCTCCATCCACCATCCCTCTGAAGTGTGCCTTTACATTGAGAAACTGACTTTATTATACGGTCTCTGAGATATTTTATGGTCGTCTGATTCCAACAAGTGGACATGCAGATCACCGTCTTTTTTAATATAGATTATATATAATTACAGGTATATTGGAGCTGGGAAACTTCAAAATAACCCTACCCTAAATACACATGCCAGACAGGAATTAGTTGAAGAACATTTTCTGGATAGAAACCAACCAGCGTTGACTTAAGCACTGACTAGCCTGATAGAAGACGGATCAGCTTAGAGAGCTTTCTGACACAAATATGGGGCACCCCATGATTGAATTATAATACAAATTGTTACAACCTAGCATACTTGAGAATGGTTGCATGCTACTTGAGCCTCTAGCACTACTCTATTGATGTACATGATTAGCGAGCAACAGCATACACTAATTGACTGGCGGAGCCATGGCTAAATATAGCATGTTGGGTTTAACCTAGCTAATTATCTATTAACTCGCTGGGATTGGAAAAGTATTAACCCAAGCTTCCAACGCACTGGCATGCCTGGTGTTGCCATTGCACTGTCGTGCCAGCACATGAGAAAAAATGAGAGTAGTCTTGACCCAACAGCTGAAACTCTGGAATATGACCTGGAGTTGTCCCTCGATATAAATGAGTGAAATGGCTGCCACCCCTATTCTTAGGACGACACATTCTGCTTAATTATTAGTGACGTGTTAAATCACTTTCTAGTAGCAGATTTTTAGGAACCAGTTAAGCTACATTTCTCTTCAAGCTTCTTGAACGAGGTGACCTGCTGTCCGACTACATACTTTACACAGGAGTTAAAGTGACGTGGGAGGGAATGACGCAATTGACACGGAAGGTTTCGCAGAGCAAGATGCCAATACTCAGTCAGCTATAAGCTCAGGCCTTCTTTCATGCAACCAATACACGAGATAAAATCTATCATGGTCATAGGAAAGAAAAATGAGTTCAGAGTTCATAGGTTGTTGGTTGCCCAAAATACTGGCCCAAGTGCACAGACAACTTATGTAATGAATGTAAACCCTATGAGTTTAATGACTGTGTGCGATACACATCAACGACTTTCCACCAGTTATAAAGAAACTAAGACTTAACAACAATGTCCATGGTCGCTTCCCATTCCGCTTCCCATTTTTCAGCAAGAAGCTTTTTGCCCAATCAGCACCAATTTGGTGACAAAACACGAGAGTAGGACGCAGTCCTTCCACAGAAAAACAATCAGAAGGGCAGTTCAATTATTAACTAACGCCGACTCCGTGTCAAGCCAGGGTCATGCTGAAATATACTCCGTGTTCTTAACAGATCAACTACTGTTGAAGATCCCTGCTTTAAGTTAGCTAGCTCTGCTTAGCTAGGATGGAAAGCAATTCAAACGGCCACATGCTTTGCCGAGCACACTTGTGTATAAAGTGGCCTAATGCTGAAATCACCCGTCTATTTGTTCGGTGATGCATTCTGACCAACCTTGCCATGAAAACAGCACAGGCGAAAGCATGAATGGTGAACAGCGTGCATTGAAATGATTACATTTTAACTAACGAGAGAAGACAACTTACTGGGCGCATCAGTCTTGGTGAAGCTGAGAATAGTTTCTATGTTGAAGTCGAGTCTTGGCACTGTGACACAATATGGAGGCAAGAAAATCTTCCTCAGCGTGCCAAATGAACACTCAGGAGACAAACCTTTCTGGCAGTTAGAGTGAGCCTGTAGGTAAAAGATAAGATGGATAATCTTGTTCTACGTGGATGGCATCACCAACACTAAGTCAATGGCTCGGTTTTCAGGATAGTCTATCGTTTAACCCATAGAGTGGAAACTCTATATGAATGGGCTTCGTGTACTTAACACCGCGATCGGAATCCGGGGAAAAGCGAAAAGTGCTGCACAAACCTGGAATTGAACCGGGGTCACTGATCTGAGCAGAGTGTGCTACCGACTACGCCAATGCTTCTCCCATCAGATATAAATCAAGAAGCTTTACGGTCGCGCAATGGTCACTGCAGGTTTATAATAGGAAAGGGGAGGGGGTAAAAGTCAAAAAGAGTCCAAGAACTAGGTTTGTCTTTGTGTCGGAGAAGACTACTGGGCAGAAATTCAAAGTAGGCACACACCATACCATACTTTATACTTTTGTTTAAGTTGAAGCACTCGGTAATCAGGCTAACGTATAGCAATAAAGCGAAAATTATATCCATGATAGCGCAGTGCCTTTCATTTCACATGGCTACAAAGTCAGTGTGATTCCTGTATAAAGCCTTTGCAAGCAATTACAGCCAGAAGTGGTTGCTTCAGTGGATTGGTGATCTCAATCGTAGGACCGTGTACCACGAGATTCATCTTTTATCATTGGTAATTTCTAGTGATTGTCGCAATCGCAATGATTCGTGCCAATGAGGTGAAGTTGAAAGACTTATGGCAAATCAAGGAGTTACGTGGTTGAGCTTTTCATCGTTTAACACGAGTCTGGTGGTGAGATTCGACCGAGTGGCCTGCTCTCGTATCTGGGATATAGTCTTTGCACTAGGTAGGTGACTGCGGTAAGACTGTCTGATTTTTACTGACACAGGCGGTCATAGTGAGGATAATTGAGGATGACGGGGAGTGCTCTCGTACCATGCTCAGCAGTGATACGCCGACGCAATGCTAGCACTAACTGCAGCCAATCATGGTTACCGAGCAGCTATGTGACCTTGGGACATTCTGGTAACGGTTGAACACCACTACACGATTACAAGTCATGGCTTTCAGGGGATCTATTCGAACTAAAGTCTTGGAACAGCTGGAAATGCTCAATATGATCTAAAACAGAGTTCCATTTTTCGAAGGCATCACCCAATACCAATACCGTCCTCTTTAAGTTAGATGCAAATGGCTAGGTTATGCAGTATATGCAAATATGATTCTGTATGAGAAAAGAACCAGTTCAAATCCGCCACCTTCAAGTTTATAAAATGAATGTGTTTAGGTTGGAGAAATGAGCCAGAATTACAGTTAGGGGAGAAAGTTCTCAGACCTACCAGAGTTTAACCGCATCCTGATGACTTCGTAGTCGGAGAAATGTGCCCAGTTAAACTAGGTCCAATGGCAGCTCCAATTCAGCACAGGATTCTAGATCCTTCAGACATATTCTATAGCAGATTCACTCCAAGGCTAGATTGCCTGGATTGAGATCGCTGCATATCGGGTTCAAACCCGATCATGCTGGGCCTTCTCCCTAAGTATGAGTTCCTCACATAATTTCTATTCCCTTTCGCTCTAGAGCAAGCCTCAGACCTAGGAGGTCCACTAAATCAAATGATTTAGTACCCTCATTGCCCTCTGTGTGACTTACCGTAACACCACACCATTCACATTTGTATCCTGTGAGACAATCCCCTGACCAGCAGGTTTTCTTGCACACATAACACTTGGAACTGCTCGGTAAGTTTCCCTCCCTCCAGTGGTGGAAATGGACCACAGTATCCTATCAAAAATCATTGACGTCAGTGCGAAACGTGCAACATATTTAAAAAATCACACTGGACAGTGTATTTCAGATCACAGGCTCTCAATAAGTTTATACCATTCAGAGGGCCTCATTCAGCTATTTCCACAGGATTTCATTTTAACGGTCAGCAATTTCAAGTCTTCGAAAAAATAGATGTAGGTTACAGAAAGCCTTTAAAGGTTGGATGACGAGGCAAATTTTTTTGGCTGATCAGAATCAGCATGTCTCCAAATCTACCCGAGTCAAATTAGAGTGCAATGGGCACAGCAGAAGTGCCCTTAAATTAGTGCTAAAGATGGCAAAATTGGCACACTCTGGAAAACTTTTTTAAAAAGGAGGAGCCTAATCGGCCATTTATATGACGTATAATATCGGAAGTTTGATGAATACTTAATGGCCAGGCACTCAAAGTTGATCATTTTCTACCTGGCTTTACAGAAAGTGTCCCAATATTTTGGACACCTCATAACCACTGACACATTCCTAAGGTTCTACACGAGCGCTGAGAATGGGTCTAGCTAGAGTGGCAGCAGGTCTGTCAAAACAAGCGTAAAGAGAGCCACGTTTGGCCGATATTGCCTGGGAATCCCAGGGAATGCACGTGACCTGCTACAACGCTAAGGGGTAGAGTTGACGCCATGGCTTCAACTGGTAGAAAACAGTACATATTACAGCGTAAGACAGCCACTTGGAATATTAGGCTAGGTTGCAAACATACTGCTGGCCTGTTTACGCAATAAGAGCATTTGTTTGGGTATTAGTAACGAACACAAACTAGGACTGGAAGGCCGTTTTCGAAAAAGGTGAATAAACTCACTTGGTCACCAAGTTAGTATCACTCACTTTGATTGCGAGGTAGACTAAGAGTTAGGACTAAGCTAAACTCCGTGAATTCATAGATATTTGTTTTCGTTTTTGGGCCCATTTCGTGCTCATACTTCGAACCCAGTAGTCAAAAGTGTGACAAAGTTGTAGAAGTTGGGCTTTGGCTACCAATTGCGCAGGCGCGCATATGTAATAACGTGGACCCGCTGTGATGTCTTTTGCGACAATTTACGTCACGCGGGAAAATTTCAACTGAATGAAAGTTCATTTGAGAATTCCAAGATTTAACCGTATTTTTTATTACATCCCCTGCTCAGTATGAACTTTTATTCGACTCGGGTAGGTTTTGAGACACACTGATTCTGACAAGCCAAAAAAAGTTTGCCTCGTCATCCAACCTTTAAATCAAGGCCTCAATGCACTAATATCACCCAAACGTGTATTTACTAAAAGTTTGTTTCTGACTAGATACTGACAGAAAGTGGGGATTCATCTGTCTCACTAAATCAACAGCAATCTCCTCAGTATTGAGTATTGGCCACAGCTGTTGAGCAGAGTCACAGGGTGACTACTCTCAGCATGGACTAGCTCTCCTGGTATGGAAGGTCTCCTACAGTATCCTATGCCACAAATCTGCTCATCAGGGTTTGCTGATGACAGAATGGCAGGTTTTTGCAGATGTACAATGACTTACTTGGTCAATATGTGGTGTATAAGTAGCACACTGCTTGCAATCACTGACTACAAAGTCTTTGCATTCGGCGTGGGTATAGTATTCACAAACTACAAAGATGAACCAGCAGTTTGATACCCGACAAAGTGGGGTTTCAATTTTGATTGAATTTCATTTGTAAGCCGAACATCTAGTGGATAATTTGCAATGCGGGTACTTGGATTAGCTAAAAATAGAAGCAGTAAACTTCAGCCATTGTGGTATCGGAGGACTGTTGACGTCAGGCTGGCGAGTCAGCAGATACACATTAAAAAGAGACAGTGCAGCCTTGATTCAATTTTTGCTAGCATAACTAAATTGTATGTACTGCTCAGTAGAGATGAAGACAACATTAATCAATACTGGTATAGTTTCACTAGCTGGCCTATTTGATTATGCTACAATGACCTCTAGAAAGCCGAGGTTGACTTGTCGGAGTAAAATGAAAAGTTATATTCCGGACTGAGCGCCTAACGACGAGGCCGATACTTCTTATACGAGCACAGCTAGAAATCAATGCCGAGACTCAAAACTCCGGGCAAATGTAAAAATTCTGGGATAGTTTTAAACTTTGTAATATTGATCCGTTAGCGAAAGTAAGCTATGAACAAAACACTAGTAATCAGCTATGCGTCGCACTGACACTGTGTAACTGACAGAAGCAGTGAAAGGAAAGCTGTTGGTACCTTCGCAACGGTAGGCAGCCGAGTCCTCCAGTTTCCGTCTGCAGACATTACAGAACTTCTTTTTAAAATGGCCGACGTCTGACCAGCAGTGAGCCGAAGGATTCTGTAAAGAAGCTCGCAGATTATTGTACCTTGTCCAGCGCGCAATCATCTGTGCGAAAATCTGAACTATTCACTAGTCAAAACCCCAATCTCTATGACACCTGATTGGCCGAAATAGCGCTGGTTACGTATCTGAAATGAGGTTTTATACCGAGAGTAGATCGTTGATGCATTGTGCAAGTTGTTCACACGTTTGCTCAATTTCCCGACATAGTGGGAACTCAGAGATATGAATGAGGACTTTATAGCCTTTATGGTAACCGAGATCAAAGTTATAGTAGGAGCGCGCCATAGAGCTAGCTATCCTTTCTAACGCTATGGAGCATGCGCTCCTTTTATATGTACAGGAATCACAGCTGCCATAAAAATCAGGCTGGGGAGTGTCAGTATTAATTAGAAATGACACAGCCCTTAACTCTCCCCCATTCATAATACCCCGGGAAATGGTATTCACAAAAATAGATCATACGCCTAAAAATAGATGAGCAGCTTAGCCTGCTGCTAATAAATGGTATTAGACTACTTCCAATCTAGTCTAAACCGAAAGCAGAGACTGGGGCAGAAGTTTTGTAACCAGCAGGCATGCAGTCTGCATGATGAGTGACCTCAGGGATTAGGGTGAGGGGTCAGTTTATATCAATCGCTGAATCCAGGTAGCAAGACACAACTGAGCTTAGTATAATTGCAAAACATTGATTTTGGTCTCAAGTACTGAGCCCACCTGCTAGTTTGCTAGAATCATGAAATCTCTTTCTCAAGAGCAGCACTAGCAGATAACTTATAGAATGCGACTAAGTAAGCAGAGGCAATGATAGATGCAAGAATCAATTATTCAACTAAATTAATGCTCAGCATAACACAGTATTTAATACGACAAATTGTGTCCAACTCATACAGTCACAGTGAATTCATCGACGAAGCACTGTCTACCGACCTTCCCCACTATTAAGCCGCGTCTCTTTAAAACGCGGTGCGTGGGTATGAAAAATTGGGCGTGTTTATTAGCCACTGTTTTTGAACACTGTGAGACCATCACGACCTTTCAGTCAACAGTATACTGCAATCACTAGGTACCAAATTAGCTACCCAGTGATACCTTAGGGTAAACAAGCAAAGGTCAGAGCTCGCTGATGCGAATACCTTGATATGATCTGTAAGGTAGCTGGTACATGGTGTAGCCACATGTTTTACGCACTTTTCATGGATCACATAGTTGCAGACTACAAATGTAAGAAAGAACTGAATAATTCCATTCACAGTCAGTCTAGCGTGTCAGGGAGATTGGATCAGCTATAGTGGTGTGCCTAAAACATCAGCTACGGGTTTACGCTGGACTCACTGCGTGTGTCACATTATTGAACCTAGTCCTATTTGCTACTGTCTAAACTGGTCATTGGTAATGCTATGGCAAAACATAAAGGCTTGAGATTGAAGAAGGCGACTTTCCGCCTGCAGTGCTGTGAAGTGCTCATAATCAATGTAGGTTGTTGTGCATTTAGGGACATTGAAACCCGACTCAAAAGCCATATGTGAAAGTGGTGGATAGGGGAGGCAGAGGATATATCTCGGTCTTTATGATGGTAATGATCTGAGCCAGTGTGGTCACATGTCTGGAACAGCTGATGTGGTTGGGTGTCTCAACGGGATTGAAGTGACGAATCAGGAAATCAGGAAAGAAGCTGTGATTTCTGATTTACATAGCAGTGAGGGTATCCACCTCAGGTAACTTTATAGCGTAAGTAGTGACAAGGAATTCATCTGGGAGTGAATGCACTGGTTTTGAGTAGTTAAATGACTACAGAACTTCAGTAGTATTAGCACAAATGGCAGTACGAACGTAAATCAATAGTCTCTGCTTTACCAACGCGTGGCGAGCGTTGTGTCACCATGCCTTAGACTATCAGTCACTGAGCATATCTACACAACTGAGATTGTCAATTGTGACCGAACACGAACAATAGCGAGATATTATCTGTGAGATGAGATAAGACTGGCAGTGAACTGCCCTATCTCCTTCATAACCTAGACACCAGGACATGGAAACTATGGCTAGGCATTACTGCTCACCATTGATTATCAATCAGAATGAGTGAATTCAGAGTGCATCAGCAAATAGCCATGGCATCGCTGCCGCCACCATGTCGTAACTGTGCACAAACCTTGGTCCCTGTTATAGGCTATACTGGGCTGAATAGGTCATTGCCAGGCGCTAGGTCATTTCACACCGAGCACAAATCTCGGCATTCACATATGTCCATCTACTGATATTTGCATCCTTTGATAATACCGATACATCTGTATCCTACATATACCACACATAATATTACATACACCCCATAGACATATATATGATAAGTAATACAGATGGTTTACACCGGTATTCATACACCTACCTCTGCATATTAAGCCTTGCCCGATGAATCCCCAGAGTAAATCAGTGCAGTGATGGCAGTAAGTTGGTTTATGGAAGCTTTTTTTAGTAAAGAAGTGACCGTGATCTAGCGGTTGTTCTTCGGCCATACTGATGATATGCTTAAAACGTGACTATCTCACTGCATCAAGCAGCTTTCCTAGGCTCGCAGGACAGCAGCTGCCCATACACTGTAATTACATTAAGTTTTTTAATCGAACAGCGTCAGCTTGCCTACTGAGAGTGGGTGAGTCTATTGCTGCAATATATCATGCGTCTTTAGAGCATAGAGCAGAGCCAGTGATTGTATAATGCACTGCTTGTTTGCTTATATATTAGCAATCAACTCTTATCAACATGATGTACTGGAGGTATAAAATCACCCCAGTACATGTACATGTATACTGTATAAATCGCACAGACGCATTCCACATTGTGTTTAGCTACACTATGCAACCATTTCTTTCTTCTAACCTTTTGAAGGTAAACTTGTATCGCAGAGGAATATGCATATAAGTGATATAACATGAGTATGGTCATAATGACATCCTGATTTGCCATATAACTCCATATAACTGAACAAACAGATGGTTCGAACATGATCCGTATTAGTGAGAAGATTGAATTGTTTCCTCGTAGCAAACACTAGATCCGCACAAAGTAAATTTCATGGTCAGAGTGGGGACATAAAAATGTTTGTTGCCAGGAAAAGTTCGCTTTAAATTGCCATAGTCATGATGATCAAATAGTATATACTATATTCTAATAATAATACGCATGCGACAACAACATTTTCCCACTTAGTTAAGCCAGCCTTTTGATAGATTTTGGTGACCATCCCATCACTTTTACAAGGCGGTGTGGGTGAATGAACCAAGCATATGCATATCTGGGTGAAAGTACACTTGATGCCTATAACTCTCAGGGTCAGTGGCAGTTGGGCACACAACTACTAGTACTGGGGAATCTGGGTTAAAAAACAACTTGTCAGCATCTGCGTTGTGACAAACGGCTTTCAAACCAAACGTGCAAATACTTTGCCCAATTTGAAGAGTTGGGCGCATGAGTTAGCAGGTGTACTTGTGAACCAGAGAAATATGTTTGCTTTGACGGGTGGATATACTAGAGTGTACGCTGTAAAGCGCGTAAAAGCACTCACCTTGCACCGAAGTTCATTCTGTAGTGAACACGGTCGCGTCAATCTATTGATCGACAGCGAGGCATTGAGATATATTGACCAATAAAATTACACGCTTTAGTATACAGTAGCACGTGCTTCGAAGGCGCGCTCAAAAGTCTCCCGTACGGGAGGCGTGAAAAATGGAACTGGTGGTCGCAAGGGTAGGGACAGCCCAGATCTATCCTCTACCTAGTTGGAGCGCTGAAAACGACTGAAAGTGCAATATAAACCTTCTCGTACACAAGACGCCCAATCGAACAAAACTCATGTCGTGTCTGTATCAGTAACTACTCAATAGACAAAAATGGTCAGTGTGATTCCTCCCAGATATTCGTACTTACCTACTGAGTACGACTGAGTTGAGTAGTTCGTACTTAGAGTTAGACTTAGACTTTAGTTTAGAGTTAGAATTAGATTTAGCTAGTTACTTACTACTTAGTAGTTAGTAGTAGCTAGCTAGTACTAGTAGTAGTAGTAGTAGTTACTAAGTTAGTTACTAAGTTAGTAGTTTAATTACTAACGTAACTAACTAAGTTACTTAGTAAGTTACGTTAGTTGTAGCTAGTTACTCTAATCTACGACTACGGACACGCGGTCTACCCCCACCCCTCCACTAGTCTACTCTAGCACTACTCTACTGTATTGTTACTGTTAGTGTTACACTGACTTAGTCATACTCATAGTGACTATGACTATGATAGTATCATAGTCATTCATAGTGTTATTGTTACTGTTGTTACTTAGTCAGCCAGTGACTTACAGTTAGTGTTACACTTACAGTTACACTAAAGCTTACACTGACCTAACACAATACAGTGTGAGTGTTACTACTTATAATAATATTGGTGTTCGTATTACTATTAGTACTAGTATTTAGTGGCTCAGTTAATGAGTTGGTTAGCCAGTTACCGAGGGATAACGAGAAACTATGTACCCTCCCCCCCCCCCCCCACCCCCACACCCACCCCCCCCACCCACAAACC
>Ga0224501_10002035_pt1 | contig 15768 bp, 9 predicted proteins | sample SF_Oct11_sed_USG_4_FD_169105 | JGI IMG/M metagenome (GOLD analysis project Ga0224501, IMG submission 169105) | Sediment microbial communities from San Francisco Bay, California, United States - SF_Oct11_sed_USGS_8_1 | ecosystem: Environmental > Aquatic > Marine > Sediment | place: USA... | reverse complement strand
TGTGTAACTTTAAGGGTTTTGGCTCACAATTACACTTGCAGTTACTTACAGTTACACTTACACATCTCAGTTGCAGGCTACAGCACCTGTTGAAATTAAATATTTTGGTGGATGAATGTATTGCAATTGCATGATGGAGCAATTAACTGGTTGATTCATTTAAGATGATTTACTGGCAAACTCATTACACTAGTAATGTTTAGTTCAATTAAATTGACAGCCAAATGAGTGTGAATAAATGGATTTCAAACTTCTATTGTCAGATCTTACCCTTTTGATGAATGACCATTGATACTTCGTCAACTCAATATTTTTAATTTGATTGCATCTGACTTCGACATTTCACTGATTGAGTGGGCTGTGGTTACTCAAGGATGACTTATCCATTTCACAGTCTCAGTCCAACCATTGATGATTCGTTTGCATTTACAGGAATATTCGGAAGACAGTAACTCCGAACCCGACGTAGATTTGGAGAACCAGTACTACAACTCGAAGGCGCTTCGTGGTGATGATCCTCGTGCAGCGCTACAGAGCTTTCAAAAAGTACTTGAGCTGGAAGGAGACACTAAAGGAGAATGGGGATTCAGAGCACTCAAACAGATGATAAAGATCAATTTCACATTAGTAAGAAGCAAACCCTAGTTGTGTGCATCACAGAACCTATATGCTAGGTTTATACGAAAAACATTCGAGGATCGACTTAATTGGCGAGAAAAGTCCACATGAAGCCATTGTGAATGGTTGTCAATCGAGGATCAGGCCAACTCAAAAGTTCAAAGATACCTCTCGGATATCTGAGGAGTCTTGAAACAATCACCGAACATAAGCACAGTTGCTAGGGTGGCTCGCAGTGAAAATTCTTGTCTGAAAACAAAATAATTGTAGAAGACAACCGTTGAATGGCTATCTTGCTTCGATCTAGGGTTGACGCAGTATTGAGCCACACAATTTTTTAATATCCTAATTTCACGAATATTTGACCCGAGGGTTTTTGCGGCGAACTTCCGCGTATAAACCTAGCAATAGTCTGTCAGTCTTGCTGAATGATCCAACTGAATTAGGGTAAAACAATGGCTAAGTGGATAGCGTACTGGGCTTCGGACCAAGGGTCCCGGTTTTATACCTAGCTTGGGCAAAAATCCTGTCTTTTTCAACACCCTTGTGGGCTTCGGATAAGGACATTAAATAAGGGAGGTCCACCATAGGGTTTACCTTCTCTATGGGACATATGGTTGTAAGCAAAAGTCTCCTAATGACTCAGTAGGCTAATCTCGGCACCACTCTTGGCAGCTTTTTTGTCTTGGAGACACAAAATTATTTTCATTACCCAATTGCCCATGAAAAGGGGTAAAGGGTTAGCTCAATGGGATTAGGGGCAAGGATCCCTAATTACTTTTGCCATTTGTACACCACTTTGGTCTTAGCCCACTACTGGTTCGAAACACAATTGATGCTCAAAAAACGCAGCCCACCCATATAGTCGTCTCCCATTAGAGCACATGGTAGATCACCTTGAGAAATGGCGCAGTGACCCTATCTGTGTATAAGAAATAGGGTTTCATTTCGCACTATATCTTTTCTTCAGAATGAACATAACGAAATGATGACCCGGTATAAACAGCTTCTCACATACATCAAACAAGCTGTGACACGCAACTATTCAGAGAAATCCATCAACTCCATATTAGACAACATCTCCACTTCTAACCAGGTATGCTCTTAATTCTCAGTCAGGACTCCAAAGGAAAGGGTACTCTCCTTTCTGCAGCTCAATGTAATCTATGCAAGGACTAAGCATGCAAACAATATTTCACCCCGTGGGATCCAATTCACCACATCACCGGCTTGAAACTACATCAAAGTATAAATAACATTTATCTGCCCACAACTCACTTTTATTTTTGCATGATGTCATTGGCTCTGTCTAGGAAAGTAAGCGGGTGAGCCTGACTATTAGCTGCTTAGCCTTTCCTTGCAGATGAGTCTACTACAAAATTTCTATGAAACTACTTTGGATGCATTGAAAGAGTCAAAGAATGACAGGTTATGGTTCAAGACCAACACTAAACTCGGTAAATTGTACTTTGATAGAGAGGAATACGGCAAACTGCAAAAGGTCCTCAAACAGTTGCACCAATCTTGCCTGGTGAGTCCAGTTTAGCTAAAAACAGTTCTGTTTTTCGAATTGTCTTCCTGTGCCATTGCTGATGTTTGATTCATTGACATTTCAGACGACGGAAGGGGAAGATGACCTTAAGAAAGGAACTCAACTGCTAGAGATCTATGCGCTAGAAATTCAAATGTACACTGCACAGAAAAACAACAAAAAGCTAAAGGCACTCTACGAACAGTCGCTGCACATCAAGTCCGCTATACCCCATCCACTCATCATGGGAGTAATAAGAGGTAGAGACGATATCCTCAATACATTTAAGATTTTAGGAACGCTTCAGTTTGTACTGTCACAACCTAAATGTAATAAACCATCGGTTTTAGCAATGCAATTTCATTCCTGTGATAGAATGAATGCAGACCGTTATATGCTGTATGCCAGTCCGGTCAGGTAAAATTTCACAACGGATCAAAAGTTGTTTTCTTTCGTATCGTATGGTGTCCGGAGAGGACAACTCCATAGCCTATATAAAATGGCAGTTTTGTCACAAATTTGAAGGTAAATCCCAACCTGTTTTTGATCAATCAAACACACATACCAGCATCTTCACGTGTAAGCCCTTAGACCAGTGCATTCATTTTGAAGGAGATTAGGAGTTGGGACATTGTTGGTGTCGTTTGAATCAGTAAATGAAAGGAGTGACAAGAAAGCAAAAGTGTAACTTCGGATACAAAATTTAGTGCATATGTATTTACTAACCATTCCATAGTAATGCCAAAACTAGTTGTAAATTATCGAGCATTGGTCAGGGAAAGTGACATATCTAAACATCTGCTATACAATGGAACGCCTAGACGCCATGTGACTATTTTTGTGTTGTAGAATGCGGAGGAAAAATGCACCTTCGTGAAGGGGAGTATGACAGAGCTCACACTGACTTTTTTGAAGCATTCAAGAACTACGATGAATCTGGGAGTGCAAGGTTGGTTGACAAGACTCCGCATTAGGAGAGCTAAGCATTTTTGCATTGTATTTGGATTTGTCCGCTCGTGTTGTTTTAATATGTATTCAACTCCCATATAAGCCCCCAATTAAAAACTACTCTGGACTACAGCTGACTGCAGTTCCGTGCTGTCTTTTGATTACAGGAGAGCCACGTGTCTCAAGTATTTAGTGCTTGCCAACATGCTCATGAAGTCTTCAATCAATCCATTTGACTCGCAGGAAGCGAAACCTTATAAGAACAACCCTGAGATATTAGCGATGACTAATCTGGTCAGGTACAGATTTTTATACACCGGGGCCCATTGCCAAGACAGTTGTAATGTAGCACATTTTGGCATCTCTTGTTATTTGAGTCCGAGTGGTGGGAATCTCCAGAAAATAACTCTGCCTGCTAAAGGGTTCATATTTCAAGGTTATAGTCAGTAATGTTAATGCATCCTCGGACCCATCGTATTTGCATTGTCTCACTGGGACATGATTTTGTTGTAGCGCTTACCAAAATAATGACATCAGCGAGTTTGAACACATTTTAAAGACTAATAGGCGGACTATTATGGAAGACTCCTTTATCCGCGAGCACATAGAAGGTAATTTAAGTTTGACCTCTGCCCATGTGTTCAGACCACATGTATTTCTGTCTGTTCACGGAGGGGGGGGGTGGCTGCATTTTGTATTGGTAGAGACCATGTGATGAATCATATATAAGGGAATGTTGACAAGTTGATAAGCACTCCTTCCATTGTAGATCTCCTGCGAAATATTCGAACACAAGTGCTGATCAAACTAATCAAACCGTACACAAGGATCCATATACCTTTCATATCTAGGGTAAGTTTTATCGCAGATTCTTAGCATATGTTGCGGAGTTATTCTTCCCTAGATGAGATAATGCCTCTCCTTCCCCTATACCGGTTTAGAGGACCGAGATTTGTGCTGTCTGAATGTATTTATTAGTTCTAACTTCTGGTATTGCGTAATGCTATTTGTCAGTGTTCTGCATTGTAACAGCTTCTGTTGTAGGAATTAAACATAGACGCAACAGAAGTTGAAGGACTTTTAGTGGCCTGTATTTTGGACGGGTAAGTAATCATTAACATGGCATCTGTTTATCAGATTGTATCCTGTTAAGTAGCCTTCCCGATTGTCTTTATGTATCGCTATGCTCTTGTCTATTATCTTGTTATATTGTAGTACTATTGAAGGACGAATAGACCAAGTGAATCGGATTCTCATACTGGACCAGCATTCATCAGATGTTTGCAGATATACCGCAATAGACAAATGGTCGCAACAATTACAGAGTCTAAGTCTAGCAATCTCGTCCAAATTATCGTAAGGCATCTTTTCACGGTACTGGAAACAGTAATTTTTTATAATGTCTTGGTCCGTGCGATTTTGTTGGGCTGTCTGCACACTTAGCTCACTCTTGTATAAACTATATATTTTGAAGTTGAATAAAAAATAGAGCTCCCTTCACCATTAATATCTAATTACAATTAAGTGTAAAACTTTCGAGAAAAAATAAGTGTATGCTATGCGTATCAAAATGATCTTTATGTTGTAACCGGTATCTACAAGATTTAGTCTTTGGGTTGTGCTCCAGAGATTCCATATAGGAGAATGGTTATTTTAGTTCTTAGAAAGCATCTAAAGCAAGAGAAGCTCATTTCACAACCAACCCAGTGACATTTTGCTCATTTATCATTCCTGTGAAAGTCTACAAATGTATGAGCTTATTCATTGGAAATCAGTGCTAAATGGATAAGTGTAGGTACTGTAATAAAAGAAGTCTTACCTTCACCATATCGATTTCGTAGCCTCTGTCGAATACGCAGACCCTTAATAAGTGTTTTCCAATTTCCATATATCCTTTTTTCTCTTTTCTCTCGAGCCCTCTGCTCTTGACCCGCCTCATATTCAGCTAAGGCTGACCTCAGGGTATCTTCAAATTCACCGCATACCACCCAACCATCGAATCTACAAATATAGCGCTATCTACACAAATTCAGTCAAGCGACTAGCATCACTGGCTTTATTGGTGTAGGTTAGCGTTAAAGCCCTGAGAAAACCAGACGAGAACTGTTCTGCAAATGATAACAAACTAGAGTGCAGTGAAATGGCATAGCCTTACAATCTCATCCATTGTCTGCATGTCTATCATGGTTCTTACTGAGGACAGCTGTATCCAGAGTGAGCTTCCCATCCCATCATGGCTTGTGCGCAGTCAATATCCAGCTTTCTAGCGAGCTTTCCAATGTGAGGGCCTGTAAGGGTTTATAAAGTCAAGGAATCGAGTGTGCATGCCGATAGCGTAGGTAGTATGACAAAAACATGCCAGTATTAAGTTTTTCTTAATAAACGATGAGAAAAGATGGAATTTTCTTTCTCATTAGAATCAAGTGTTATATGCATATACCAAACCACTATTCGATTATTTTGTGCTCAAGCTGTATTGGCATTGAGAAAACACAAAGTAGATATCCCAGCACTTTAAAAAGTGCGGACCAATGGAGCAATTATTCAGATGATACCTACTCTTCATGTGTACGCAACCTTCTGGTAACATCTCAGGCTTAAACAGTTCCACATTTCCATATCCATTCCTGGGCACCTTTCCCTAAAAGAAACGAAGACATAAATCAGTACAATGAAAAAATAACGAATGGAGACAAAGATATTCAAAGGAAGAGCTCAATAAACCGAAAAAATTTGCAGACCCTGCGTCCAATCACAACATATATCGGAGACTGTAATAATTGTCATAAAAACCATTTAACTCCATGCAGTCTATCTGACTCAAAAGTCATGAAAAAAGTTGATATACCATCACCATATGCCAAACTCAGTGGTAATAACCCGGAGATAGGCACTTGCCGTGGAAACTTTTCAACCAACAGACTACTTGTAAAGCCCCTAATGGCCAGGCCTCTAACTGACAGTCACGGTAATTCGTGCCTAAGGACTGTTGCCTACTCAATTCTGTCACGGATTCAACAGGCCATGAATTTCTTTGTCCGTAGCCTTAAGGCCCCGGGGTGGGGCTCTATGTCCGCCATCCGTCTGCTAGGCCGAAAAGTTTACAAGGCAAGTGCCTATCTTCAGGTTAGTACCACTGAGTTTGGCATGCGCTAGTGGTCTATGCGGTTCGATATAAAAAAAACACAATGCGGAGATATTGGCAAACAGGTTGAATCAACTTTGAACTGTGAGAACCCATTGGTTTGACCACCAGCAGCAAAAACACGTGGCCAATTTTAACTTTCCCGACTATACTACTTTTCCATTTTTCCTAGTGGGTTCCGTTTGTAGAAAGTCAAGATTTTCAAGATGAAAAAAAACCGTTTTCATTTCTCAGTTTACCGTTAAGTGTAAATCAACCTTAATCTGATGGCCCTATTAGGAGTAGGGAAGCATTCATTACAAACCCCCCAGGTCATTCACCACAGTACCTTGTAGGACAAGACTACATACTAAAATTGGTGAGTATTCTGAGCAATTAATATTTAAATGTTCCGACTACATACATTCTCTGCCTTAGGAGGTATATATGGCTCTGTTTGCCAAAGACCATAGACAGGCAAAGTAGGTTCAGTGATTTTAATCTTGGCCATCACTTCCTTCATTTTTGGTCGAGGTTTCACCATTTTATACGGTTGCGCTCCGAGTTTGATTTGTCGGGCTTCTTTCAACCATGTCTCGCGAGAGTGAAGCTGTAATGAGGTAAATTCACACGTATACTTTATTTCTAAGGGTCGATTTATTACCATCCAAATGTGAAGTGGCGGCGTAGTGGTAAGCGCACTGGGCCTTGGGCCTTACACCGGGGACGCCTCATTCGGGAAAAAAGTCTTACCTTTTCTATGGGGCTTACGGGTCTTCTGATCACTTACCCCCAAAGACTCGGTAGGCCAATTTTTGTGCCGCTACTATCAGCTGTCTATGTTTTAAGTCCCTTAGGTTGCTGTTTACTGTTTACATAGTAAGGCTCAACTGTAGTATTGCATTGTAACTATCCATGGCTACATTTTAAGCCACAGCTTTGCCGATATCAGTCATGAGAGGTCAGTGGGATAGCTCACTGTCTGTCCTTCCTGTGGCCCGGGTTCAATTCCCGACCATGGCGGAGTATTTCAAGGGATTGTACACAGTTCAGGGAGTACCAAAAAGCGGAGTGGCGCCCCCTTGGAAAAAACCCTTCAGTCTCATGAAGATCATGAGATGCCTACGGATCAGCCTGGTCTACGGCAAAGAAGAAAAACAGTAGTGGCTGGAAGTTTTACAGTTGCTATGCTCTTGAAAATCTTCAACTCTATGAGCTGCTCTGACTGAGGGGTCAGTATGCGGGCAAGGCCTCAGGACATTGTTTTATAGGCCACGATAGAAATAAAAAAATTTCGAACGTGATGTAATGCTCAGGGGCACGTCAGAATCTATATACCATCAATAAATAATGTGATTGTTCACCTAGCTACATATTTATCTACTAACTTACAGTGTGGACACAACTCCGAGAGTAGATCGGTTCTTTAGTTTTCGTAAAGCCAAGCGGTTGGACTGATGGTGGATAAAGCGCCTCAAATTTTAGTAAATGTCTCTCCAATGCGTACCTAATAGCATAGAACATCAGTCACTTACCCTGATACCAAGCCAGAATATTTTTTACTACTTGTAGACGCGTTATTAATCCGGGAATTTGTGAAATCTGTACTTTACAGTCCCAGTAGTAGGGAAGGTTATTTTATGCTATCCATGTAAAATGAAATGCTCTGATACTTTGCTCTGTTTATACATACTAGTTCGGCGACCACTCGCCCCATCGAAAGTCTATGATCACCTCTTGGTCGACTGAAATAGTGCCTGTGGAGCATGTAGGGTTGATGATTAGCAGGTATTCGAGGAGATTTCTCAAATATCTGGTATGTGTCAACGAACTATGGTATGTTAGCAAACGGCTCACCACGAAATTTTAGACCTAATAAATCAGAAAAATGAAAGAATTGAAGATATGGAATGGAAATCTGTTTCGATTAAGTATCAACGCATACGGATTTCTTTCATGGTTGCATCCGCAGACTTTATGGGCTATCCGATTGGATTGAAACGAGCGTTTGATAATCGAGCTGACAATGCCAAATAGCAGACATTATCAACAGAAGGTTGGTTACACTCACAAGGGATGATCCTTGAATCCGGAGACTGTCGTCGGGAATGGCATTTGTTCAAGTTTATCTACAATAATGGAGACAATAACCAAATTGGAAATTAAAATACCATTAAACGTGCTCAGTTTTGATTACAACTTGATCCAGGAACACCACAGCTAAAATTCAAAACTATCGTAACAACGTTTTCGTACCCTGGATTTCTTTATCCTCCTGCTTGATTTTGTTGGTCTCTATGACATGATAAGGTGCGAGTGTCTCTGTCCACCAAGCATCATCCACCCGAAGTTTCTTGGTACCCGTCATCCAGTTAGTATCATATTTCTGTGTTAAATCTTTCACTTTGCCGGCTACAGCGGCGAGATGCAGGCATCAACAATGGGCAGAGCTTGGGTATACTAGATCGCATACATGTCTACACATAACGGAGCAGCCATGGCTTAGTGGTTAAAATATGTGACTTAAAAGCATCAAGCTGTGGGTTCGCATCCCAGAAAAGTCAATGGTGATGACAGGAAAGACATAGGGGCATCTGTTTCTGAACTATAGAATAAATAGGTGAGACATAACGGTAGTTCACAACAGCTTCAAAGCTATACACTATGTATCGCAATAAGAGGATTTAACTAAAATAGCAATCTGCTTTCGAGGTATTTCATGAGACCAAAGCAAAATAATAGAAAAAAGTGGGACCAAGATCCAGATCCCTAGTTAGCGAGTAACTAGTGTTACAGCAGTGTTGTCTGGACGATGCATATTCTGTGCGCAGGCTAAGAGAACAATGATTAGGGCCATATAGTTACGTGTTGCCCAGATACGATTTGTCAACTCCAACAATGTGAACTCACACTTACCACCATCATAACACACAATGTAAGTTATGGGTTGTGTCAGTTTCTTCTCAATATCCCCCAGGCTAACAACACTGGCCGTACCATCTACTACGACCCATTTCTTTTCAGGCACTAGATACACTTCTATCCAGATTTGGCCAGACTTGTGACCCGTGCCTATATGAAACATGAAAGATTCAATCAGTAGAATGTAAAATAAAGCCTTTTGTGCACATTATGATTGCTAAGCCAGCCAGTCGCAAACATAAGTTTTCCTTACATTTAAGCAGAGTCAGGTGCATACATGTATATTATTACAGAGGTTGTGGAGTAGCGTTCTTCACTACTGAACCGGTGATATTACGATTCCGTGCATGCATTGTATAGTGACCCACTTAAGGTGCTTTTTCACTCAATCGGATGTCTGGTCTGCCTCGGACCGGATGTCTGACCCTCCAGAAATGGAGTGAAAAGGCCTCGTAAGATCGACCTCAGACACTCTCGCAGAAGTCCAACCGTTTGTCTCCCAGAGACATAATGAGTACGACGTCTGACTCAAATGGTCTTCCACGGAGTACCTAGCAACGTTCACTCGTTTCCGGTCTCACACTGGGATCCAATTTGTTTGATTTAGCAACAATATTCACTTGACTAACAGCGCGAAGTTGCATTGGACAGAGAGGCAACCTGTAGTGAAAGAATTGAATACCGAGTAGACTTTCTTTTGAAGTTATGAGCAAAGCATGGTTCTCGTTTCCGGAAACACAGGTTCGGCATCATTGATTGCCTCCAAAGTAATCTGGGATCACGCGTTCGACGGAACCTTTTGGAGAGAAAAGGGGCCTCGAATCTAAGGTCCGACACCAAATCAGACGCAAACTGCGTCCGGTCCGAGGCGGACCGGACATCTGATGGAGTGAAAAAGCACCTTTGGTGACCCAGTCATGGACTCAATTAAACCGTGCTTCCTTTGAATTGGGCACAAATTAGTGAATATATGTATTACGTTAGTTCATAACATTGAAGATCAGTTAGAGACTGCGACAGGCTTATTTAGACAAACTAGAAAACAGGAAATTGGGAAGAAATGTTGTACAGACGAATGGTAACTCGTTTGCAATTGGGCACCAATGAAATCATTTTAATTCCGCTTTTCATTCACGGGCATGCAAACGCAACTACGCAACATCTCTATTAGTGTTAAATCAATTAAAGTTCAAACGCTAAACTTTAACCTTTAGTTCCCAGCTTCTCCTTCTTTGAAGATTTTCCGCTGTTGTCTTTAGCTTGACCCTCCGCGAATTTCTTCTTGCGACAAAGTTTTTCATAATGAGCTATGCGAAACGGTATAGGATTCCAGGCCAGACAAAGCCTCACTGCAGCGCCAGCATATCGTAAAACCGACAGCAGTATCTGAGAACAACAAAGATAATTTACCATGAACAGATTACAGTGAGATAACTCGGTGGTTAAGCTCCCCACATCAATCGCGCTCAAAACAAGATCAAGCCTCACTATGAGGTGGAGCATTGAGACTGGCCAACTGGTGGTGCTCCATGCTAGGCCATGATTGGTGAGAAACAAGTACCTAACTGGGCAGCCCACCCGAACGGTGATAAGATCGTATGAGTAAAACTAGACAACAGCGAACCTAGTTTCTGTGAGTTAAGCAATGTTTTTTTCTGGAATAACTGGTGTGAATCAATTCTACAGTATAGAGAAACAAAATTTTTAGAATTCCGTTAAAAGCAACATAAAAACAAGGAAGTTGAGGTTGTAATATGGCAGCCATCGTACTGATGTGGTTACAGTCTGGGAGTTAGGATAACAGGAAAGCTCAGCGGTAGAGCGCTGGGTTCACAATCACAAAAATTTGGGTTCAAACCCCAGGTCACAGTGGGCTCCCATTGTGAGTGTGAGTTCCTCACATTGATACCAGGTAAAAAAAAAGGAAAGCCGTGCTATGAGGCAGGGCATGGATGCTGATGCTTGATGCTCCATACTAAGCTATGACCAATGAGAGACAAGTGTCCAACCTGTAAGCTTCATCATAACGATGAAGTAGTCACAAAGGACAAAAAGTTTAGGAGTATCTTACCATTACAAAGTGATCCTGGCAGCAAACCTTTCCTGAGTGATAGGCATTTATCATCCCCCTCTCCTGACAAGAAAAATTATTTCAAATCGATGCATCAATCTGATCCACTGTTGACCAGTAACTGAAAGCTTTTTCTCGAGAGTCTAGTCAAAGCAGCGAGCAAGTGCACTTCTGAAGGAGTGCTGTGATAACGGAGTTTCAACCAAATCAAGTAAGCATACCAAACCAGTGGTGTCCACCATACAGTCCGCCTGGGTGCCGATAGAAAAAGTAGACCTCATTTGGTCTAGTAACTTTGTCACAGACAGCAGAGAACATTTCTTCCCTCGAAGAGCTGATTGGGGGAATCTGGACAGGTAGAGGGCTTGCAATATTTCGCTTTCACAGCCTTTATTCAGCATCATCCCATATGCCAAAAGACACATCAACTGCACCTAAAAATGAAACTTCACGGAAATCTGTAGCAACCTGATCACCCATTTCAGCCACCAGATTAAAATATTCCCATCACGCAGCTTCTTTGAGCGAATTCAGTTTTGCACGATGATTAAAGGTTGTCTCAGCCAACAACCGTATGGGGGAAGTGGCTGTTAGAGAACCAACTTGTACCGGCAATGGTGTAACTGAGGTACAGTACCACTTCTTTGCATCACTATCACCTTTTTTCCCAGCTCTGAAAAGCACCCGTTTCCCGGTAGGTGAACAGAGAAACTTTTTAACCACACCACACAAGTTATCTTCAACCCGGGTCTTTCAGCAACAGGGCCTCCCGCAGCCCATGAAGTGTTTGTATCAGTTTACAGTCGCACTCCTGTGAAGGGTCATGGAGTTCCCTGGTTACTGGAACTCAGGAGTGAATTACAGCCATTTGAAACCACGACTCACTGCGTGCAAGTCATTTATTTTAACCACTCAGCAACTGCTGCTTCATACATATATTAAATTTAACTGAATTTAACCTCCCTTGCGAAGAGTCTTACCACAGATGAAATGAGAGAACGGCGCTACCAGTACCATATAAGAACAGACCTAGTAATGGCATTATAATCCCCAGTCACAAATGCCCTTAGTCAGACTTTTTGTGTCGATTTAAAACAGTGCGTACCTTATGAACGCATTCGTGTTCATTCTTTTGATATCTTTTCCAGAGACGTCTGGCATGGGCTACCCAATCATAACCTTTTTTCTTCTTATTTCCAGATGCCTCCACAGTAATCTGTACATCTTTCATCGGAGAGGGGATCACATGCTCTGGAAAGCGCAATGCGAACTGATGTGATTATGCTATGTCGCATCACATAAATGATTGAACAGTAAAATCGACATATCCTCTAACCAACGCTTATTTAAAAGATCAAAGATTCTGATGCTCTGTTACTGACTGTACACGGAGTGTGCGCGTTTACCAATCCTTTGGTAACATTTTTAAAATTTCAGATGCTAAACCGGAACGTTTCTGACCATGCTTTTGACTTTGAGTAAAGCATGAAACTCACCACGCGCATATGTGAGCAATGCGTTTATATGTGCAAAGTTTTTTGCGCTCTCGCATTAAACTCACCGAAAACAATGGACGCGTAATTGCGAGGGTGTGCAACTCCAAATTCTCACAAAAGGAGACTCGATTTGTGATGGAGTACTCGCGAGTGAGAGATCAGAGACAATTAGAATGAGCAACGGTTGCAGGATATAAGAGACTGAGTAGACCCCTAGGGAAGTTTAGTTTGATAATGAATTGAACAGAATTGATCCCAAACTAATGAGCAAGTCGAACGCTGGGTCCAAAAAGAGTGATTCCAGTAAACAAAAACATGACACTAATCAAGTACTTGTTCAGTTGTTGTGGGAAAACCCCTAACTCTTGCAGCTCTTCATGAATAGCTCATCGGTTGTTTGTTGGAACGTGCAATCTCAATCTAACGCGCAAGTGCGCGTATTGAGAGGAGTCATGGTCACGTGATCGGAAAATTCCGGTAGCAGACGAATACGGGCACATACACACTTGGCGAGTTTCATTCTTGAATGTGCTTACCCACCACTTCCTCCCAGTCTCCATCGTTGCTGTCCGAGTCCGTGTCATCGAGAGGTTTACTGGGTCCGGCTTCACTTGATGCACTTCCATCACCGGATTTACGTGTGCTGGCCATAGATTCAGACTGTTCAGCTTGGACAATGTCCATCTTCATAGCCATACTCATGGCATCTGGAACTGGGTCTGCCTTTCTCTTGGTGTCTGATGAGTGAGCTGGTGCTTTGACACGTACAGCTTGTCTGCTGCGATTTCTCTTCCGTTTGACCTTTGGAGGTTCAGCGATGGAATCAACATCATCTTCAACACTAGAGGGGTCAGATGGGTCTTCTTTGTATTTGGGTTCGACCTTAACAGCACGTCTTTTTCTAGCAGCGGTTGCAACTTTAGGCTGACGCTGATGGGTTTGAATCTTTTCTTTGGGTAAGTCCTTGGCCGTTTCTGACTTTATTGTTTTGTTATTGTTAAATGTCTCTGTGTTATCTGTTGAACCAGCTTTATGGCGGGCTCGTGTGACTCTTCTATTGTTGGTTGGTTTCTTCGATTGAGTGGCTTCGAGAGTTTCTATCGTTAATGGTGCTTGAGATTTCATGATGGATAATTTTTTTGAAGGAGTCATACCCCTCTCTTCTGCAATCAAACGCTAGAGTTTACAAACAGCTAAATACTGCCCAATTGCTCCCATTTTCCGTCCACGCAATCAGTCAGTTGAACCACCTTTTGGCAGGACAATTTTCCGCTGTGTCTTTGGGTCTTGTTCACTAAAATGACTATCCCACACGCCCCGCTTTTGTATTCATCTGCAAGATCGTCAAACATGTGTAACGTAAATGACGATGATGATCATCATCACACCATTTCACAGGAAAAGCATGCAATTGAACGCCAAGAATAGGTTTGCCCCCAGAAACTGATGTATCTGGCCGTTCAATCAAGACAATCAGTTAACTAACTAAATGCAAGGGTAGTAAAAATAGGCACAATTGTTACCTTTTAGTTTCATCTTTCTTGGGGCCATGATACTGACCGTCTCCTAAAATTAAAATAAAGTATTACTAGTCCTAGCAAATCATATTTAATTATTTGAAATGAAATAAATGAATCATGGCCTTGCCTGGCACTGACAGGACAAGATAACTAGCCACTGGTCAGAAATTGTATTTACTTATTAATGAAGGTACGAATCAATCGCTTTTAGTTTTTGAGCGCTAAAAATAAAACTAACTACAAAGACTAAGACTAGTATACTGTAGTGTAGACTGTAGTGTAGAGTGTCAGTGTAGACTATACTACAGTAGTATGGGTCTAGGCCCTAGGCTATGCCGTCGCGTAGGTCTGGCTCTAACCTGTTGACTGTTGTAGCTGTAGTTGTGGTAGTCCCAGCCTTAACCCGCCTACCGTAAACTTTATGGTTTTAATTTGGACCGTAATTGGACGTAATTCATGAAAAATGAGTTTACTTTAGTTATTCATAATTCTGACACTGTCAGAATTATGAATAACTAAAGTGACAGTGACTCACACTCGACTCAGTCACACTCGGCGGAGTAACCTAAGTCAGTGACTAACTCAAGTCACTGGTTAGTGACTAGCCAGGTCTAGTCTAGAGACTAGATTAGATAGACTAGAGTGAACTCAGAATTGATTGAGTTAGTCTAACTCGAACTCTAAGTCTTAGAAATTAGTCACAGTCATAGTGAGTACGGTACCTCACTGACTCACTGGTGACTGACTCAGTCACTGCTCACTCACTCACCGTTACGGCGTTAGTCAGCGTCACCGTGACTGTCAGCTCAGTCACGCGGAATGAGTCCGTCAATGAGCGAGTGAGGTGACTCGCGTCACTGACTGTGGCTGTGAGTCAGAGTGTGGCTGAGAGTGTGACTGTGAGTCACTGTGAGTGTGACTGTGAGTCAGTCAATCACTGAATCAGTCACACGGTCCGCGCCATCCATACATGGGAAATGTGGATTAATCATAAAGGCAGAAGGTAGGCACTTGGTTCGATGTAACAATGCAATCGCACGTACAACCATAAGTGATACTTGTATCTGTACAGTAGTAATAAATAAGTAAAACTAAAAAGAAGCAGGTCTACATTACGCGCACCGACCAGTATTTACATTGCCGCGAAAGCCACGTGCGTTATAGAGCCCTCGTGACAGAGACATAGAAACAGAGATGGGACACCGGAAGTAGTCGCCCCAGATATGAGCTCTTTGTGTGAAGAACCATGAATTCTCCTACAATATAATTATGTCCAACATGGATATGTTGACGCTTTCATGACCATAGATTTGGGAGCCATGTGCTGGGCAGTCGGTCTGTTGCATGGTTGCAATTAAGTTCTTTTATTTGCAAACCTAAGTCAGGACTATTACCCGCTAATTTACTAATAATAAGACAAAAATTTATCATGGAAAGGCTGTCCCAAACTCGATGTTGATGATAGATTCTGTTTGATATGTCTGCGTGTGGACCGCTGAGGTCCCCAAAAGCAAAGGTTGCATATGCAAAGAATTATG
>Ga0224501_10002034_pt1 | contig 15770 bp, 8 predicted proteins | sample SF_Oct11_sed_USG_4_FD_169105 | JGI IMG/M metagenome (GOLD analysis project Ga0224501, IMG submission 169105) | Sediment microbial communities from San Francisco Bay, California, United States - SF_Oct11_sed_USGS_8_1 | ecosystem: Environmental > Aquatic > Marine > Sediment | place: USA... | reverse complement strand
ACAAAAAGCCCATTTATATCACAGTTTTATGATTTTTTAAATTTCTGAATTGCGCTCTAAATTAGCTTTTTTTCTCTTTGGCTACCAAAAGGCCCAGTTTTGATCGAAACTCTTTGAAACACTTCGAGATGAAACACCTGTTTTAGTCGTACCTCATGCATGCATGGTTATGCCTGGTGATGGTTTTAGAACTTGGTTGACTGCTCCCGAAGTAACCATGGATGCGGTGGAGGATTGCCAGAGAAAGCTTTTGAGGATATTCATAAGCAAGGAGGAATAGATACCGAAGCGTCGTATCCATACAAGGGGGTGGTATGTATCCATGCAAGGGGGTGGTATGTATTCCTACAAGGGATGGCACTTTCCATACTAGGGGGTGTTATGTATCCGTAAAAAGGGGTGGTATTTATTCATACAAGGGTGTGATATGTCTTCGTACAAAAGGGTGGTATTTTTCCATACAAGGGTGCGTTACGTCTCCGTACAAAAGGGTGGTATGTATCTGTACAAAGGGGTGGTATTTATCCATACCAGGGGGTAGTATTTATCCGTACAGGGGGTGATATGTATTCATACAAGGGGTGGTATGTATATGCAGATAGCTGTTGCTTACTCCATCCATCCATCTGTTCATCCGTTTGCCCATCCATCCATGCCCGACAGCTTCACCATAATAATAGTGAAGATGACACAGTACATGAGAACCAACAACCCATCAATAACCCATCTCATGGGCATCGCTGTAGAAACTCTTTGTTGTAGAATGGAAGATGTAGATATAACCCTTTTCACGTTGGAGCTACGGATACTGGAGTGAGACATATTTACCAAAAAGAGGTTTCACTGATGGCAGCTGTGGGTTCAATGGGTCCAGTCTCTGTTGGTATCGACGCTTCCCAAAAAAGCTTCCATGTAGGTAAACCCAGTAACAAAGTGTGTGCCCCAAACATGCCATAAAAAGGTAAAGATTGTTCCCATAGCTCATAATGGCCATGTGGCGAAGTGGCTGTTACAGAGAGTCACTTTGTAACAGCAACGGTGTAACTGAGATTGGGAACCACTCCTCTTCCTTACCACATTCACCTTCCCCAGCTCTTAAGTCAGGTGCCCATTTACTGCTGGGCGAACAGAAAGAGTTTCTAAAAACTTCCGTGCACAAGCTCGGTTTTGAACCCAGGACCTTTACGACTGGTGGCGGAGCCTCGGTGCACTAACCACGCCCTAATTTACCTCCGACTAAATCTGACAACGAAAAGCAACAAATGTAACCTCAATCAACTTGCTCAACACACAGGCGTGCGCACACACACACTCGTCGGAATTTTTACGCACTATGCCATTTGAATACCAGGGATCGACAAAAAACTAACGGACAGTCAAATTGTTCCGAAGCTGATGCCAACTACACCGAGCAGTATATAGTCAATGAGCTATCATGTGATCCTGTTTCAAGAGCCTTTTTCAGTACAGCATGAAAACTACATAATAAGAATAATGAGATATTCTGCCCAAAGGCAGATTTCTTATGACCTGGCTTGCTATGCTGTCGGGGACAGTACTCGGGTGGTTTTCCGTTGCTTACCTCAGGTTTCTGGTTAGGGCCAGTCAGCCTTTAAGCCATTCGTTCGCTCGTCAGCTGCCGAGAACTCAGCCACTCTTGACAAGAAATATCTTTGGCAACCATAGAGTGATTTTGACCCTATCCTCTGGTTGGGACTTCCATTATTTTTATTGTGGTGTGCCCAAGCCACACTAGCAATTTGGAGTGAGAGGCTTGCTAAAACCCCATAACAGACAAAACACCCCATCGATGGCATGAGATTCGAATCGGCAATCTTTAGAACGCAACTCTAGGGTTTTATCAATTAAGCTATCCTGGCCCCGATTTTATATTATAGTTGTATCGAGGTGGTATCTACAATGAGCCAGCATGCAGCAGCACCCAATTGGACCATGGAGTTCTGGTTGTCGGCTATGGACCAGGATATTGGCTGGTAAAGAACTCCTGGGGCACCAACTGGGGAGAGCAGGGATATATAAGGATGAGCAAGGATAAGAATAATCAGTGCGGTATCGCTTCGGCTGCCAGCCTTCCTACTGTGTAAACAGGAATGCAGTGCATGATGAGATGGGCTAGGACATGCACTCATCTATGATGTATCAATTTTAGACTGCTTCATAATAAAAGAGGTAAAGTACACTTATGATGGTGCTCCAATTTCATAAACACTCAAGATGCATTACCGAACACACAACTACTGTAGGATGGGAGAAACTCTTGGTTTTTGCCCCCACTGATTGGTACAAATGCGGCGCCGACTTGTACACCAGACGATTGACGCGCCTCTAAAAAGTGCTTAACATTAGAGTTAAGGGATATCGCTCTCAAGGACAAGAAAAACCACTGTCGTTCTCACCCTTGTCTCCTAATCGCGACTTACTATAACTCCCCACATGGAGCGACATTTCGGGGCTAAAATTATCCTTTGAGTACTGCCCAAGGGATTGGATTTCTGCATAGTTTAATTCAAAACTTGGTTCGATTCCCAGTTCGGGACAAAGACCTTTTTTTGCAACACTCTCGTAGGCTTTGGATCCGGAGATAAATAAAGGATGTCCTAGCTCTCAGGGAATTATCTTCTCTAGCAAGTGGAAAGTCTCCTAACGACGTGCTCTGGGAAATACTGAGTCAAAGATTCAGTAGGCTAATTTCTGCACCACTCCTGACAGCCTCGTTCACGGAGATAAAAAGAAAATCTTGCATCACATCACTATAATATTACTCCCAGTCTTGATGCATAGTGGGCCGCGGGTGAGTGCATATTTTGGGAAAGGGAGGGTAAGGTAGATGAAGGTATAGTTCTATTTTTGATCAAACTAGACAGAATTCCAGTAGGCGGGACAGCCTCTGATGGTCAGAAAATAAATGTACACTCAGAAACAGGCTTTAAACCCGCCCAAATTCTGTTCAGTTTTAACGATGGTGTTGAATCTTGGACGGGATGACATATCATGGGGGTTCGGTTGTCGAGATTTAGCAGCAAGCTGAGGATCTGACATCAAGAAATCCTTTTTCTCCTGAGTGTCCTTGACTCGCTTACTGTTTGCGCCATGTATGAATGTTTGAATCTCCAGGCACTAAAAGGAAAGAGTGTGTCATTTTAGTCAACGACCCGGTAAGTTAAAATAAACCATAATGAGAAAAACAGAAGCGACATTTAATGACAAAATGGCAATCCATTTACATGGGTCTAGTATAGGTACAATGCTAGATACAATGCTAGGGGCAGATGGCACGGAAAAAAGACTGGTCTAGAACGCAGGTCAGAGGGGAAAAATAAAGGTCTGCATTGAAGATAATGTCTTGATGATGGATAGCAAGACAATAAGCATTTCCAACCATATAAAAATCGTTACTTGTTCCAAGAACTTATGATTATTCTTCCTAATAACCTGATCTAGAAATTGATAACTCCATTTGTCTCATAGCAATACAGTTCTCCCGGTTACCAGCCAGGCTGTCAGTTCATGTATGCAATTCTAAAGTTACCACACTAAGTTGTCATCATTCCACAAAAGGAATGAGATTCCGAGCAGATCCTCAGGAAGATTAGGTTATGCCATATTTATTCAAGGGGCTTCTTTATATACAGTATCTCCACTTTATGGTTTATGCAATTCTCCGGTAATTTTACATTCCAAATAGAAGACACACAATCCTGCATAAAAGCTTCCCTAACAACGTACAACAGTACAAAAACACTCTAATTCTCTATAGAAATTCAGTGAAGGAAACCCGGTCATGAGGCGAGAGATGAACACTTGTAGAAAATTGACTCGGCTAGATTGAGTCTGCATGACTGCTAAGACAAAATCACACAACCCCGCGCGAATCTGTCTATCGTGGTGTATTCATGCTAGGCTCTTCCTGGTCTAGAATGTTCCAAACATCCTGAAGGGACGAGCCGACCAGGGATGAGTCGGTTACTTCGGAAATCACTGTGTCAGACATTCTATTTACTTCCTGTCGCTGTCGGTCAGCGTGCCAGCCGAGATTCGACAACGGCTTACGGTTTGGAGGAGGCGCCTTATACCTCTCACTTGGGCCAACTCTTGCTTGTAGTTTGGAAGGCTTGCCTTTGGCTTTGAGGCTGCTGTCACTGGTAGTTGATGAGTGTTCCACCGCTGCTGGTAGTGTTCTGCCCGTCACAGCACGACCCGGCTGCTTGCGACTCGGCAGTTTAGTGGGAGGACTAGACGGTCGGATGGATTGTTTATTTTCCTTGATCTCCGCTGCTTTGCGAATCTCTTTTCTTGTCACGTCATACTGCAATTTCTCAATCTCATCAAGTTTATTTTTGATCAGGTCGCTGGTTGGTGGCTTGTTAGCAGGGGGAGGGTTTGGGTAGCTGTGAGAGGGGCCTGGTTTGCGGGGATCCATGCCGACGGCAAGTAGGTCAGCCCGCAGCCGATTACTCAGCTCTGTCAACACCGCTTTTTCCTTGGTCAACTGAGTAATCTTTTTATTAGCCTTATCCAACTCTGAGGAGGCCATCTCAGGAGTAGCTCTAGTCAGCAGGCCTCGCAATCTGGTTATCTGCAAAGAAACAAGCAGTGCGGTCAACGCAATCGAAAAGAGCGCGTATGGGCAGCTGGGATGAATCTCTAAACAATTTAAATAGAACATGATGAACTTGATTAGAGAAAAGTGATCCGAGTTCCAGAAAACTGTCTCAGGATTAGGCAAAAGTACAAACTTCAGTGAAAGCATGTGGTATAGTCACTGGGGATTGGCTGAATCAGTCATCCATCTTGAAATGAATGATATGAGTCAAGGTAAACTCAGTACATAGCTGAACAGTAAGTGCACACATACCTCATCCTGCTGATTCTGTATAATGAGCTCCTGGGCACCATAGTTAATCACCCCTTCCGCTCGTCCTGCTTCCATCCTTGCGTTGGCCAGTAAGACGGACAGACTCTCATTTGCAGAATTAGCCTCCAGAAGACTTTTGTGATACTCGGCGGCTTCAGCCTGACTGCCGGCCAACTGACTCTCCAGGCTTTCTATTCGCTGTCGCTGCGACCGTCCCTCGGTGTCATGCAGACGTCGTAGAGCCCCCAGTTCATAGCGAAGCTGTTCTGTCTCGATCTGCACATCTCGTGGTACCTGACTAGCGGCTCGCATGCCGGTAGTCAGCCGATCAATTTCGATCTGCTGTTTACGAGCGGAGGCAGTCAGCTGAACTTTCTCAGTACGCAGTGCGTTTATCTCAGCATTCAGCTTACCTATTACCTCCTTTACGGCACTGTCATTGCCTTTCTCGATACTAGCCAACAGTTCTTCATCAGTAGGGACAGGACCAGTTATCACCTTAGTCCTAAATTCAGCTTTCAGCTGCTTTATTTCCTCTTCAAGGCTCTGCACATACAGTGAATTATTATCGGATAATGGTGGAATCTGTTTACTAGCAGTTTGCCCCATGCTCTCCATATTTTGTCGCATCTGAGTGATGACGGCTTTGAGAGCCTCATTCTGCTTTCTCAGAGTCGCTACATCCCCTAGGCTCTCTGGCGAACTGGCCAGCTCTGTCTCCTTGCACTCTACTTGGAGACCATGCTTACGCAGCGTAGAGTATGCATCAGTGCGATCCTTCTTCAGAGCGGTAATGGCTTGCTGGTGATAACCAGCCTCTTTCTCTAGCTTCTGGATGGTGGCACGTGCCTCATCCCGCGATTTGGTTAGACGCGAGACTAGTGCTTCATATTTCACGTAATGCTCTCTCTCCATCCCATCGCAGCGTCGCTGGCAGTCCAGCTCCAGTTTGGCTTTCTGTCTCTCGCATTCACTCAACTCTTCCACAGCCTTTGCCAGCTCGGACTGATATTTCTCCATATCAGTTTTCTGACTGGCAATATCATTCTTGGTTCGCGTGAGCAGCTCCTGTGTTCTCGCCAGCTCCTCTCCCAATCTCAATGTCTCGTCATTCTTTTCCAGCTGAACGATTTTTTCTTCCAGCTTCTGGCGTTCTGTGGCCTTTTGCTCGATGACTCTCACTCGCTCAGTTTCAGCGTCCTCTGCCTTCCAGACGAGTCTAGCCTTCTCACTCTCCAGTTCAGCTATCTGGGCCATCAGTCGCTGTACCTGCCTATTGAGTTCATTCACAGCATCATTATGACGAGTCTCTTCATTTTCAGCTCGCTCTTTGATCTCCTGGACGCGCGCTGATTCCTGCACGAGTTTCCGTTCGTATTTTTCCACCAGGGCTTTTTGGGCGAGTACCACTGTTGCATTCTGGGATTCCAGATCCTGTATCCTGCGGTTGCACATTGCTCGATAATCTTGTAATTCCCAGTGACTTTTCTTCAACTCATCAGCGACGCGTTTCAGCTCCACCTCAGAGCTCTCCACTATCTGCCCCTACAAAAAGATCACACACTCTATATAAGGGGTCCAAAAAGGCACTTAGCAAGAGGATGACGAACGGACCTTTAACTATCTCATAAGTGCCTGTTTTTGTTTTATTGTTTTTCAGACACAAGTTAGCACTTGAGTGGGTTCGTGTATATAGTGTCGGGTTCATCATAAAGTCTGGTATATGAAAACTCTAGGGGCGAAACTGGCCTGTGATTTTTCCTTGGAATGCAGCCTGAGTTGATGGCATCAACTGAATGTTGCTAATAACAATTCAATTTCAAATTGTTAAAACAAATTTTTCTCTACGATAAAAAGAGTTTTGTGATATCATTCTCTTGCTTTCTCACCTGCCCGAGTTTTTCCTCTCGTAATCGCTCTGTTTCATTCGTCAAACTCGCTGCCCGTAACTGGTGAGCCAATAAATCACATTCCACCTTGTCGAGCTGACACTTCCACTCCTTATCCCTGGCCTTCAACTGTTCGTCCAAGTCATCTATTGCCTGCCGTCTCTCACGCTCTCTGGCTTCCTCACAGAGCTACAAAGGTGAGGTCATGAATGATAACTGCTCAATGGACACAGGCATAGAGCTGTGATGATCCATGCTTTTTATAATATCCAATGGGTAATGGAAATGTCAATGAGTCATACGGTTGAAGGCGGGTCTCTCATGACCTGTCATTATCATGGTGGCGTGGGGTGGTACTTGGGTGGTTTCCTGTTGCCTTCCTCAGGTTCCAGGTCCGAACTCAGTCAACCTACACCATCTGTTTACACATCGCCTGGCCGAAACTCGCCTACTCTACTCAAAAAGGGAGAGGTGAATCTTAACAGCTGTGGAGCGATCGCTGCCTTTGGTGATTGTTCTACCATGCTTTTACCAACTGAGCTAACCCTGTCTCCTAAAGGAAAATGACTATTTATCAAAGGTCGGTAAATGTGTAACCACTGCTTGCCCTATTAAGTTAGACTTTAACTCACCTGTAGGCTCTTCTGCAGAGATTTTTTCTCGGTCTCCATCTCCCGTCGCTCCTCCGCCCATTGACTCTCCCTTTCCCTCGTCACCCTGTCACGATCTGCTCGTTCTCTCTCTATTCTGGCAATAAGGTTATGCTCTCTAGTGGCTCTCTCCTCCTCCATGGCCATCGCCCTCTCCTCCGCTTTCTTAAGTCTCACGCTCACCTCACTGCTAGTAGCTAGTAGCCGTGATACATCATCGCTCAGTCGAGCTATCGTGGCGTCATTAGCCTGCAGTTCATCGTCCCGGTCTTGCAGCAGTTTCAGATTGTATTTGAAGTCGGCTTTGAGCTGATCGAACATAGCTTGACCTTCAGCGAGCTGTCGATCCTTTTCAGAGAGTGCTGACTCAAGGCTGAGTGCATGCTGCTGCTGCAGCTGCTGGTACTGAGCGGCAGCGTCGGTCAGCTCCTGGAAGCAAGGACCAGACGATGAGCGACCCAAGCCCGATCCTTGCTTCCAGGGTGGGTCAACCTTACTCCCGACAGCTACTTCTCTATAGTTAATCCTTAACTCTGCCCTCTTCTACTTTCACCTGTTTTTACTTCCTAACCCTAGAGCAAGCATCACCCAAACAAAATGCCTCTTGCACCCTCGGGTTATTGCACTCACCTTATTGATAGATTTCAGTGATTTCTCCATGTCACCCTGTGACATATAGATGCTACCAAGCAGCTTATGTGTATTAGCTATGTTATCAGAATGCTCCCCAAATGTCTGTTTCCGAGCTCCTAGTGTGGATCGCAACAACTGAGAACAGAAAGATGACATGATCGCCAACCAGTGGTTTATTTAGTCAGTTTATTCAGTCATATCAATATAATATTTTGAAGAATGTCAAGACCTGTTATTCTTGTATGACACCTTCATTGTTAAAAAGGTTATGTCATGGCCAAAACTGTCTTCACTTGTTTTCAGATTCTGAAGCCTACCATGAACAAATATGCTCAATACCCAGCTCAAATGGAAGCTTAGATATAGCCCTATCCAATGCGCATACGTAGAGGCCTCGGAGATGCACTTTTCAGACCGTCGCCACAACAGAATTGGACTCGAGATATGAAATTAACACAGATCTGTTGGTGTTTGCATTGATTTCGGGGCTTACAGGCGGATGTTTGGAAAATCCATTTTTAGGTGTATACTAGACCCGTAGTTACACAAGTGTGAATAGAGAAAATGTTCAACAGAAATATAGAAATAGGGTTTCAGAGTGCAGTTTGTCATGTCAGTCAGCGAGCGTTAGTGCCATTATTGCACTATGATAAGAGGCCCGAACGCAGCGGCCACTATTTAGGGCTAGGGAAAACCGGCAAAGTACTTCTTATAATTTCAGTTTTCTCCAATATGACGTTCAATTTAGAGTTCTACCCGATGTTATGAGGGAGTAAAGAATATTAGGTTACTAGGTTTTAGTAATTAGATCCCATTTTCTCTCTATTTGGACCATTCGGGCTGTAGTTATTCGAATGACCGATATTCATTATGTAGAAAAAGACCACTCGCTATCGCCGCAAGGAATGCGGAGTTGCCTCCCTTTAAGAATGGGGAACATAACTAAAAAGTGCATCTACACTCGACCGACCGTGACATAACTCCTTCAATGTGAAGCTAAGGTTAGATACTTGTTTTTCACCATTAGTGGCTTGGCATGAAGTACCAGAAATTGGTCTGTACCACTACTTTACCTCGTAATGAGGCTTGTTCTTGTTTTGAGCTAGGATTAATGTGAAGAGATCATACTTAAAACAGGAACCTGCCAGGACCAGGAATTGAACCCAGGTTCTCACGGTTGTGAAAGACTTGAGAGTGATGCTAACCTGAATTGCCTCATCAGCGCGATCTGTTCTAATCATAAGCCTGGCCAGCTCATCCTGGCACTGTAGGGTCTTTGAATGGTTAGGCCCGTACACAGATTGGTATGTGGCAATGCACTCATTTAAATAGCTCTCAGCTGAGGCTGTAAAAGAAGTTTTCTAACGTTAATTCCACCTGTAGTATGCATCTGGAGGCTAATACTGGGATAAACACATGAGTGGATGCTAAGTTACACAAAGCCTTCCATCAGTACTAGGCACATAGCAACAGCCTAAGACTGATGTACCCGGTCCAGTCAATAGAGATCACCCAGAAAAAGAAAATTGTAAGTTACTGCCATACCGTATTGTCGAGACTCCTGAAGGTGGAATTTAAACTTTAGTCGGCAATAAACAAATTATGAAACCTTTAAGAAGTGAGAAGACCCGATTGGTTGGAATAGTTTCATCAACTAAAGGTCAGGTCATTACGTACTCTCAGCATCAGGATTTTCAGTGCGGGTGTAAGCAAGAGCCAGCTGATATCCAGTCTGTGCCAATTCGACAGTGTTTTCGCTATAACTAAAAGTAAAACGTATATTATATAAGTTATAACTATATTCATATTGTACAATTGATTAAATTAGCACGGCAGGATAAAACTTCAGATTGGGCATTAACTATGAAGCCATTACGACCTGCTAGTGATAAGCCAGCCGCAGCAACCCAGTCAACTCAATAAATCGCAAATAGATAAAATTAGCAGATGAGTGACTGAGTGCGTGACTGAGCGTGACAGTGTGTGAATGTGATTGCGAATCCCGATGGCGATTATCATTTAAAAACATTACATTCATTCAGTTAAGATGGAAACCCAGAAGCTGGCGCACAATTCTTCGGCTTTGAAGTTACTATTTACAATGTGATGGTAAATTGAAGATCAAACCTGGTTTGAAGAGCTTCACAACGAGCTGTCTCAACTTTTAAAAGGTGTCAAACTTGTTCCAAGTCCAAACTTTTCGAATTTGAATTCGGTTGTTTGGTAAACATTCGTACGTTACTGCCTCCAAGCAAAAGGAGGCAATAATGTCGCGGGGACGCAACTTCGCTTTTATTATTTACTGATCTAGTGATGCCAGTTGTTGGATTCCTCCCTGCTTTGAAGTCTGAACCAATAATCCAAACTGGGAAAACTGCTGGTATTAGTAGTTCCTGGACTTCATAAATCGGATTCAAATTTACGAAATAGAAAGCCCCATTTATTTCATGTTATGTGATAGAAACTAGCTGCGTGTTCATCCAGTACATGTTCACTGGACTAGATCGAGTCATGGTGGCCCGGCCCCTCTACCACATACCAACGCGCAAAACGTCACAACGAAGTGTTATGGATAGAGCTGCCCTCTCTAGTGGCAACCCCATTGTAAGCAGATAATTATCCAGACATATTGACTATTACAAGTTTTTATACTGCAATGGTGAATCATCATAACTTGTATGCCCAAAATTGACATTTTCTGGTAGACTATTTACTTTGCATTAGCGATGGAATGAGCCTGAAGATAGGCTTCTATGCTCTTATTATGATTAGCAGCGCCTTCCCTGCCTTGTTCCACTCGTCCGACCAGTTGATAGAGTGGAATCAGTTTAATGCTGTCCTCGCCATATTCACCGATTATCAGTTCTATAGCCTCCTCAAAATAAGCGATCGCTGGAGCTGATTTGCCTTGGTTGGCAGCGAGTCTGTAAAAGAGATGCATGCCTATATCCACTAGCCCACTCCACCAACATACCCTTACCATCATTAGTGTTAACTAGTACTGAAGAAAAGAAGTAAAAATCAAGATGGTGTAGTAACAAGTTTCTCAGCTCACACTCACTCAGTGAGTCACCAAGTGAGTGTGTGTTGCGCTGACCCAAAAAAATTGTGACCTGGAATATTACTACCTGATCAAAGTCACAATGCATGTCCTCTTGTACCTTCTGTTACCAACCACAATTCTTACGAGGAGGACAAGCGAGAAGAAAAATAATGATCATGTATCCAAACGCCAATGTATTATCCACCACATCCCCACATCCAACATGACTATATAGTCATTTAGATGTAAAGGTCCACTGGACTAAACCAGTGTAGGAATAGTATCGTTGTTACCATAGTAACCAGAAGATCGAGCGTAGAAGCACTATAAGCAAGATAGGTACATATTCTTGGTGCGTACGAAACCACTTAGCTAACTCAGATGACTCTTTGGACAGTGCCAAGAAAACACCCAAAAACCGTTAGATATTCCATTAAAATCTCATTGGGAGAAAACGTGTGGCGACCTTCCTATGTGCACCGTTGATTGAAGTACACTTGAAGCAGAAGATAAATGTGCCCTTCAAATGTTCTGATGGCTGTAAGTGTATGCACAGCCTAATGAGAGCTCTTTTGATTGCGGAGTATGTCAGGTAGAGAAGTTAAAACTTGGTCTACTGAGGTCTTTTCTCTCTCGTATGATGTCTTCCATGTCACGATGAAGCTGCTAGGTTAGATATTCATTTTTCCACCAATTATGGCTTAGCATAGAGCACCACAAGCTGGGACTAATGTGAGGAGCTCACACTCACAATGAGAGCTCACCATAAACAGGATTTGAGCTCAGCTATAGGTTCTCAGGGTTTTGAGTTCAGCACTCCACCAATGAAAAATCCCGCTATCCCCACCAGTAACTAGAATCATCCTGACAATGTATTTCTCAAATAATCTGTGCTTAACCAATGCGCACGGTCATTGAGATGAATCAGTGATCACTCACTTTCCCTGAGCAATTCGCAGATTAGTTTTCAGTTCTATGTTCTCTTCCTGTTCATCTCCACTCATTCGGTTAGATTTGACTTTATTCTGCTCTCCCAGAATTTTCTCAGCTTTTTGGAAGCTCAGTTCAGCATCGGTGTACTTCTTCTGCGCGGTGTGAGCCTCCCCCAGTGTTATATAAACTGAGAGCAAAACCCTGAAAGTAAATACCAAGCTTCTAGAATAGAGCTGCCCAACCTGGGGCCACATGTAGTCTCAGCACCAACCTAAATTGGCCACAGCCCTGTACACTGTAAAACTCTCTAACCCGTGAAATGGAGTGCAAAACTTCTCATAGATTGCTATAACACGTGCAGCATCTGAATGCACTGAGATACGGTTTATACACGTCCCCAGGTATTAAGCAATCTTTTGAAAGTAGCCCCATGCAATCCTGAAAAGGTTGGGCAGCCCTGTTCTAGAGCTGCCCAGAGCTCGAGCTAGAGCTAGTCCGTTCTCTATATAACAAACCGCAGTGGTTCTAGTCTCACCGGTCGTGTAAACTCGCATTATTCTTTGATGATAGAAATAATTATATTTCCAAACAAAAATTATCTGTAACCCATTGGTTATAGTGTTCATCATTATTGTCCTTCAAAGGTAAACACTAATTTTTACTTCTTTCAGGCTCCTATGATAGTAGTTCCTGTAGTTACAGCATGTAGTCCGAACAAAAGAAATGTGCACCAAAAAGCAGGGTACCAAACTACAACCTTTCAGCACTGTCAGAATTTTCCCATTTGTGTTGTTCTGTGGAAACCCTGAACGAAACAGCTGAATATTTTCCCGGTTAAGGTTTTTAAATATGAGTTTGACATAATCCGTGAGAAGAGTTAATCCGTGAGAAGAGTTAATCCGTGAGAAGATTTAAGCGCCTTTTATTAGAACAATTTCATTTTATTTTGTTCTTGAGCCTTGATCTCCAGCCATTGAGCTATCCCAAGCTCGATCACAGGGTTGGATCACTGCCCGAGTCAAGCAGCCGGCGCTGAATAATCTCTTTTAGCTTGGGGATTACCCGAGTTTAAATGGCAGTGTCATTATTGCCTCACTACTTGATTTTCCGACTGGCTAGATAGAAACTCTGACACTGACAGTGTTCTTCCGTGACACTGGTAGTGTTCTTCCGTGACACTGGTAGTGTTCTTCCATGACAATGGCCAGTCCTTCTGTGATATCAGGCAGCCCTCCGGTGTGATCAGGCCAATTAGCAACACTTTCGGTGTGAACATTTCTGCTGGATCTAGTAACTCAATCTATTGACAGGGATAAAAATCTTACAGCGATTGCTTGCCATTGCCTGTACCAAATTCTGCTTCCATTTGAAGTTTTCAGGATATTCAAGCATATATTAGGAGGATAGAGTAATGATGTGGCTCGATGACAGAACACCTGTCAGCAGTGGTACAGAACATGGCCTACTGAGCCTATTTAACTCCATGTTTCCCGAGGTGAGCCATTAGGAGACTTGCTTACACCCATGTGGCCCATGGAAAAGGTGGGTGGATCTCCTTTTTGTAATGTCGTGATCACCTACCGGACATATTGAAATACAGTAGAGCATCAGTCATTGATTGGTTAAATCGACTAACATTTCTATCAACTGAGGACATCGAGTGGGTGAAGTATAGGATACCCATTGGTTGATACACTTTAAAAAGTGAGAGTTGATCTAGTCTAAATATTGAGCGTTAAATTGTTGGCCGTTCAGTCGGCCGGAAAATCGTACATGGTGTGGCGGCGTCATCACATATACATTGAACATTGAGCATAGCCAAGTCCTCACACAATCTCCGTCTCGGGACATTAACTCTCACCGGGTATCGTGTGGGAAAAAAAGGGAAGCTTTGGCGAAATGGATTATGTTTGCCCTCTTGAGATATCAGGGAAGAAACAGAAAAGAATGCAATCTGTATTAAAAGGATCATTCCTTCTGAAAGGTTGTAGGTTAATGTCTCGGTTTGAGTCCTCATTCTCTAGGAAATTGTTATGAAGGGCCTTCAACTAGTGAATACTTCCTAGGCTAATGCCTCATTATCTGTCACAATCTCTCATCTTAATTAGCTATACTAATGAAATAACTTATCTCAATCGAAATGGTCCCAAATGGACACTGGGCATACTTAGTCATTTAGTACATGTACATCAGCAAATAGCTAATGGTGATTAGTAAAAAGTCTCATATTGTGTGTAAGCCTCAGATTCGGACATGAGTGACGATGATGATGATGATGATGATGATGAGGAGGAGGTATTCTGCCAACGAGCTTTCATTGTCACGGTGGCCTGGGGATGGTACTGTTGTGGTTTCCTCGGGTTTCTGGTTGGGGGTGGCCGTCAACCTAAGCCTGCCGAAACCGACTACTCTTCTCAAGAACCAAGAGGCGGATCTTGAACAACCATGTAGTGATCTTCAGCCTCATCTACCGCCGGGGATCCCCACTACCTATACAGTGTTGGTCCGAGGACATGCTATTGCAATTTGGAGTAAAAAGTTCTCCAAAGGCCCGTATCAAGGAAAAACCCCGTCAGCACTCAGAACTTTTATATTGTAATTTTCTGCACTATTGCTGAATGCGTGAGCTACCCTGAATCCTAACTGTCATAAGTGTCACTGACCAAAGGAATGATTTAAACAGCATACAAATCTAACCTGTATATGTGTCTTTTATCATCATGAGCTCCACCAGTTTGAACGACCCGTAACATTATGTTTCTAGCCTCCTCTGCATGTTGCTGGGCTTGTGGGGCCATACCTGTGAAACAGTAGCATTCCTACACACATCTATTACTATAACCTCCAACCATAATATGCACAAAATTAAATGAAAATTTCCCACTCATTCTACCAACTGTATCTAAATAAATCTAACAGGGGTGCCCAACCCTTTTCAAAAGAGAGCCGGAGTTTGAGGGGCCACCATGCAGAAGCCAGGACATCCCTCTTCTGAAGTCCGTTTGGATTATTATTATTGTTATTATTACCAGCCATGCCAGCATCGCCTATCGCAAGCAACTACCCCCTCAACGAACAGTGGGCACCATTGGCAGTGTATGACAAGGAAACTACGGGGCCAGCACAAACACACAAAGCGAAACACTACGAAAACGAACAGTCTGAAATGCCAAACGGCGCACGTGCGGCCTTTGCTTGAGCCCACGGGCTTTAGCCAATTGGTTTTAGTCTTTGACCTCTAACTCAGACTGTCGTTACCACCGGCTGTCAGTAGCAACGGTGCTGCGTTCCTACAGCTATCAACGACCTCTAGCGGAGAAGGCCGCTGGCTGAGTTTGCAAATTCAGCGCTCGTGAAGAATTTTTTAAGCGAACATCGCAACAACCGCTGACTGACTCACACCGGTGTTGGACCTACTTCAAGCAAGCAGGCACTAACGGCACACCAACTTAATGCCGCGACGCGTGGGATCTATCCGCTCGTGTGTCGCCCCAAGTGTAGCGTAATCCGTTTTCTTAGCCAATCCGTACATCGGACATTGGGGCACGCGCCGCTGTAGCCAGGTACGTTCTGCGAAAGGCTTAGCATCGGCTGGTTTTGGCACCCCTGTCGAACTAGACCCCTTCTCAGAAACGAACTACATTCCATTTCCTTCAAAGGGTGATTATTATTATTATTATTATTAGTATTAAGCATACACATCAGGGGGGCCGAAAATACTTTTGCGTGATTCCAGCAATAAAATT